>VTLG01000668.1_pt1 | contig 38265 bp, 51 predicted proteins | sample 4694571 | NCBI WGS metagenome assembly VTLG01 (sample SAMN12604809, study PRJNA352737) | marine metagenome | biome: ENVO:00000447; feature: ENVO:00000209|ENVO:00000569|ENVO:01000036; material: ENVO:00002151; isolation source: viral sequences binned using virsorter ...
TGTCAAGTGGCTTAAAGACCAATCTGGTATCTTGGTATGATTTGGGGGATACGAGTCTTGGGAGTGAAATGGTTACTGGTGGTGACTGTTCTACTGATTCGTTTACTAAAGGAACTGGATGGACATACGACTCTGTTAATGAACAGTATGATGCCAGTCTTTCTGGAGAGACATATTTAGAACAAAATATAGGAATAACAGTGCCAAATATATTTCAGGTTAAATATACTGTTAGTAATTATAGTGCTGGTGCTGTTAAGTCTTCTATTGGTGGGTATCACGATGGCACAACGATAACAGCAAATGGAACATATACAGATGATATACCAGCCACTAATCCCAGCACTGCTTCTATTTTCTATATTATAGGTAATTCATCTTTTGTTGGTTCTATAGATGATATTTCTGTTAAAAAAGTTCAAGCCACAGATTATCACGGTTCAAACGAAGGCAGTATTAGTGGTGCAACTGTAAATACAGGCTACACATCATCACCGCACGGAGTAGTAGACCCCTTGAATCTGGGTTCTGTCTACAGTGGCACGGCAGTTAGGTTTGATGGGGCAACTGATGATGGTCTTGTCACAATGGCTCTTGCAAGTGGTACTTATTCAGTTTCATTTTGGGCTTCACAAGATGACCAAGGTGGAGAATATTTATTTGACTGTAGAGACAGTAGTGGTACTGGTTTTACATATTTTTCTGGTGCAACTCCTGCTGTTGTAACGCCAAACAATGGTACTGTTTATGTTAATGGAGAACAATCAACAACCGTGAATCACGGAATATGGTATCATATTTGCATATCGGGAATAACATTAGAGGCATCGTCTGTAAGACTTGGGTCTTTTCATAATGGTTCAGATTTCCCCTATGATGGTATGATGTCTAATTTTAAAATTTTTGATACCACTCTTACCGAAGCCCAAGTCCAAGAGATGTATGTCAACCCAGAGCAGATACTACCTACAGGCGTAGCCAGTTCTAATCTGAAGTTATACTTACCTATGCAAGAAGGTACTGGCTCTTATGTGTATGATGGTTCTGGAAATCAGAATCACGGTACACTCACTGGTTGTACTTGGGTTCCAAGCAACAACCAAGGCTACCAAAATGCGTTAGTGCGGTCTAATGCTCCTATGATATTTGGAGGTGCAGGCTCTGGTGATTATGTAGAACTTGATGCTGCAAAAGATTTTTTGACATTGGCGGCAGATTGGAGTTTGAGTTTATGGGTAAAATTAGATGCTTTAAGTACTGGAAATGAGCAATCAATTTTTTCTTCTCAAATTGGAGTTGATGACAGAGTCCAAATATCACAGAGTAATGGTGCTTCGAATATAAATATTACTCTTGATGAAAGCACATACTATCATAAATCAACAGCCATTACTGCGAATACTTGGTATCATGTGATGCTTGTCTGGGATACAGACCCAAGTGGGCTTACAGCATATTTGGATGGTGCTGTAATGTCAGGGACTACAGGAGTTTCAGCTCTTGGTGGTGCTACTGGAATGGATATAGGGAGGCAAGTTGGAGCGCAAGCTGATACTGAAATTGGTGGACTCATCAACGAAGTCGCAATCTGGGATGAAATATTAACCGCATCTGAAGTAACGGCTCTCTACAATTCTGGCACACCACTTGTTCCTACAGCAGATAGTGGTAACTACGAAAGTTCAGACGCACTACAAGGCTATTGGCGTAATGATAATGTAACCACTTGGACAGATAGGGCGAATACTGGAGTGGCAAGTTTTGATGGGAGTGATGATAAATTAACCGTATCCCATCATTCAAGTTTAGCCCCATCTGCGATTTCTATGTGTGGTTGGTTTAAACCAACCACCTTTGCCACCAATGCAGGTATTTTCAATAAAGATGCGGCTGGAGCAAACGATGGCGATTGGAACATAAGGTCACATAGTACAGGCAGTGGGAAGTTGGAACATTATGTTCAAGATGGTAGCAATACTGTAATAATTGTTTCTGATAGTGCTATCACTCTTGGGGCTTGGAGCCATTTTGTAATAACTTACGATGGCACGATGAAAATGTACATTAATGGTACATTACAATCTGATACAGATACTTCAACTTGTGACATTACTAATAATGGAAATGATGCTCAAATGGGATGCCATTTAACGGGTAGTTTTTTTGATGGACAACTTGCTGGGTATCATATTTTTAATGTTGCCTTATCTGCATCTGAAGTAACTGAACTCTATGCCTTAGACAAACGGGCATCTATCTCTGGACACTCTAAATTCAGTAATTGTGTAGGCTCTTGGTTAATGGGTGCAGGGACAGGAGATACTACATCTACCATACAAGACCAGACATCCAGTAATAATGATGCTACTGTATCTGGTGCAAGTTTAGTAGGCTACAATGACGGCACAGTATCTGGCTCACCAGCAGATATACTACTCCCAGAAGGCACTACAGAAGGCAGAGACACTCAAGGATTCTTGCTGACAGATACTACCAGTATCAGTAATGGTATCAGATTGCACGGTGCTGAGTATGTGGATTTAGATACTGGTGGTGGGCTCGCAAACTTTTGGACTCTTGAGTGTTGGTTTAAATTATATAAAATTCCCGGTGAAATGAAAATAATACATTATAGACCCACATCTGGTGACGCAAATGATGTAAGAATGTTTATAAATAATTCAAAGTTATGTGGTATTGCTGTTGGTAGTGGTGGTTCTGGTGGTGGAGCAACATATAAACATTATGAAGGGGCAACAACTCTTTCTTTAGAAACTTGGTACCATGGAGTAGTGACTTGGGATGGTCAAGCAGGGACATTAAATGTTTATTTAAATGCTTCTGCTGATACAAGTTATACAAAAACATCTGATGGTACAGTAGCAATGACCGATACTACACGAAATAGACAAATTGGTAAAAATGCTGTTGCGAGTTCAGAATATTTTAATGGTCAAATTGATGAAGTTCGTATTTATTCCAAAGTATTATCAGCAACAGAAATAACTACAAACTATAACAATGGCAAATCTGCCCACTCATAGGTAACAATATGCAAGGACAATACACACACTACATAATAATGCCGAACACAAACTCGGCTAAAGCAAACCGTATATCTACCAGATACGATTGGCAGACATTCACATACAAGGATGTGGAAAAGACTGCTACGAGAAAGGTGAACAAGTACGATTATTATCCCAGTGAAGATAACACAAAGGCTGAAATAAAGGCTTATATGGACGATGCTGGGATTGATTATAGTTCAGGTGATACCAAGGCTGAATTGGTAGAAAAAGTGCATAGTGAACCCCATTCTACACCACAAAAAGATGAAGAGTATACTTATACTGAATCAGTAGTTGATGTAACCACTGACCACGAAGCAAAGATTAGTGATATGCTGGAACGGCATCCACTGTACTTTGCACCAAGGGAGTCAGCAGATGGGAGTGAAATGTGTGTTAAATCAGACTGCACACTGGCAGAACTAAAGGCTTTGCCAAGTGGTTTTGCCGTTTATACGAATGAAGAAGTTAAAGCATATATTGCTGGAAGCAGTAAGTGGGAAGTAAGTGAATAATACAATTATAAGATTGCCTAATGGAGACTTTGAAGTAGTGTACAGCACATCTTATGATATTCCAGTCAAATACATTTATGTCAAAGATTGAAATGAAAGTGCTTGGTGTATACCTTGGTTTTTTATGTTTTATCCTTTTACTGGTATTGCTTACTGGATGTGATTCTGGTTGGACTATTGCAGGGTGGGAGGTGAAGTGAGTGAAAACAATGGTGCAAGAAGTTACAAGGGAGAAGTCATCGGGGATTCAATGGCTATCACTATCAACTTTAAATGGGCAATACAGATCTGCGTCCTGGTAGGTGCATTGGTATATGGCTATTGGCAGATTGAAGATAGGATTAGACAACTTGAAGAGAGCATGGTACTCGCAAATGGGGAGATTGGGAGTTTACTTAGTAAACACATGGAAAATGAGCGAATGGAGAGAGAGTCGCTTGAAGAGCGCGTCGCTTTCTATGAGAAAGAATTTTCAGTAAAACTTAACCCTTTAACATGGGGTAAAAATGGAAAAAAGAAATAATGGTAGAAGAATGGATGGTTGTATGGCAGGAGGGAGGTATGGTTGCCGTTGTGGGAATAATGTTTGTCTATTTAGTATTCTCACTAAGCAAGAAATCAGAAGCACAACAGGAATCTCTTGAGTCTCTCAGAATAGAGAATGAAGGACAGACCAGACAGATTACAGAAATATTAAAAGAAGTGGAAGAATCAAAGCAAATAATCGTGAGACTCATAGACAGATTTAATAAATCAGATGATACTTCTTTCAGATATAGGGAAGATGTCACCAAGGAACTAAATGAACTTAGTGACAAAGTATCTTATATGTCAGGTCGCATAAATGGCGGTAAAAATGGATAGTATAAAAGTCGCAGCAGTTTCATTTACCAACTATGGCGTTTACCTGGCGGATATAAATTTACTTTTACAATGCGTGGTTGCAGTTATGAGCATTGTATATCTCACCTATAAAATAAGGAAGATAAAAGATGGCTAAAGGCATTGGCACTTACGGTTCAAAGCGGGGCAGACCCCCAAAGAAGAAAAAGAAATCAGTTAAAAAAAGAAAGAGGAAATAGTAGTATGGAATGGCTATCAGCAAATTGGGAATGGGTTTTGCTTGGATTTATGGTCTTGGAGAAGGTTGTAAAGATGTCTCCAAGTGATAAGGATGATATCCTTCTGGATGTTGTTGTCCAGGGCTTAACCAGAATGGTAAAAGGAGAATCAAAATGAGTATGCTTTCAAGCTGGGTTAGAAAACAGGTCAAGAAGAAAGGTGCAAAAGCCTTTATGATAAAAATTCTTGATATGATTGTCGCTGCTACACCATCTAAAAAGGATGATGAAATGGTAGCTAAGGTTAAAGAAGTTTTAGCAGAATTGGAGGATTAGGCATGAAAGCAATTACTACAATATTATTAATCAGTATTCTTAACGGATCGCCATATCAGACGATTCCAGTTCAATCAGATACTACTGTAATGGTAAGTGCTGAAGAAGTAAAGAAAAAGAAGAAGAAGAAAGGAAAGAAACTTTCTGAAAAGGGCAAGAAGAAAAAGAAAGGCTTTTTCTCAAAAGTCTTTGGCTCTAAGTAATTCTAAATGCTTAAAAATAGACAGAATAAAATATGGCAAGTACAGTAACAGCGGCAACCTTAACGGTTACAATCAGTGAGTCAATTACTTTAAATGGTGTTTCAAGAGATTCCAGTAGCACTGCAAGTATTACCAGTATCAGGGATATTAGTAACAGGATCATAGAAGTCACTAATGCTACCAATGGGACTCAGCTCTTGAAAGTTGCTGCCAATGCAGCAGCAGTTGGAGCTGGGACTTACGATAAAACAGCAGTGAAGTATGTCAGGATCACTAATCTTGATGACACTAACTACATCATTTTACAGTTTACGGATGAAGGTACACATCATTGGGAAGTAAAACTGGATGCTGGGAAATCGTATGTTATTGGTGATACATCCAGTGTAGATGACCAGGCTGATATTGATAACTATAGCGCATCAGCGTTAACATTGATAGCAGCTAAGGCTGATACAGCATCGTGTGATGTTGAGCTTTATATTGCAGCTACATAATTCATTCGCTGAATTAGATAGGTAACAATGCCTTTACAAAATGCACTTCAGGAGAAGTACGCAGATAAGGTAGTGGCTATGCGTCCATTTTCTATGAACAATGAAGATGGCACTGTGTCCACTGTCAAGATGCAAAGTTTGGAAGTGGATGGTAGGCATTATGCTGTTCCTACAATATTCCCGCCTTCCAAACAATCAAACGATCCAGATGATTGGTTAAAGTTAGATGGTATGAGTGCATTTAAAGAAGCTATGGAACGTGGGGAAGTCTTTGAGTTTCAATCTTCAGAAGAAGCTGACTCATTTGCAAAAGGTAGCTGGAAAACAAAATTAAACAAACCAAAGGGTAAGCTATCATCTATGGTTAACAGTTATTTGCAGCGTTGAATTAGTTAACACCCGTTCCGTAAGTTCAGTATAATGCGGAACTTGGGAACATACGGGTTATGTGTTTTAGGGCTGTGTGCTGCAATATATCTGGTATGGGAAAAGGGTACAATCATTGAACAGAGCGTTACGCGGAAAGAAACAGATGATTATGTTTATGTGGTTAAATATAAGGTAACAAGGTATGAACTCAAGAAAACAGAAACAGATTCGCCACTTGATCGCCAACATATTGAACAAGGTAGAATTATACAGCCAGGAAGCAGAAAATCTGATTTTTGGAACTGGCTTGATCGAAAGTAATTATGATTATTTAAGGCAGTGGAATGGCGGTATAGCACGAAGCTGGTGGCAGATAGAGCCAGGAATGACTGGTGCGAAAGATACCATAGAGAATTATTTAAAATATAGACCGCAAATGATAAAGAAGTGTGCTGCGGCTGCGAATGTTCATGTATCATTATTACATCCAATAGTGACAGAAGAAACACTTTCTGAGCTATTAGAAACCAATATCGCTTACGCCATCATCATGTGTAGATTAAAGTATAGGCGAGTCCCTAAAAAACTTCCAAAAACAGTAGAAGGTATGGCAAATTATTGGAAACGCTGGTATAACACAGAGCTTGGAAAGGGTAAGCCTGAAGAGTTTATTGAAAAGTATAAAATGACACAAAAATGACACATTGAGTGTCAGTATCTAATATTTATTCTCGGAGGGGTGGCAGAGTCTGGCTGAATGCACTGGTCTTGAAAACCGATACTGCTCCAGTCGAGACATCCTAATTCTTCTCTAAAAACACCCTTTCATTCATCATCATAAGTAGTGGTATGTTGTAGTAAATATGACACATTTATGACACATTATATATTATAGATAGCAGGTTTAAATTTTTCAACACTCTTATGAATATATCTCCAGGTAATATCATCAATTCTATGACCCATTAAAAACTTCACTTCCAGAAACTCTAATCCCTGTTCTTCCAGTCTTTCAGCGTAAGTGTGCCTGATACTATGATAATCTCCAGTAGTATCAAATTCTTTCAATCTTCTTTGTAAACGCTCTGTTACTGATCTGCGCTTTGACTTATCAGGTTTTAGGTTAACCAGTTCCATGTCAGTAAAGATTGGATGTTTAGGTACAACACATTTGCGACCTACCTTGCCCTGTTTCCAGACAAAATATTCATCTTGTATTTCATCTGGTGTGATAGTGCCTGCATCCTTTGCTCGAAATCCTGCATATAAAGCAAGACTAAGCATTGCTCTATCTTTTATATTGGTAGTAGTGGAAATGATTTCCTTTATAATATCTATAGGTATGGGATCGCGGACATCATCTGAAGTATCTATCCGCGCAACAAAGAAAGGATCTGCTGGGTTACTGAACGCCATTCTTCTCATTTGTGCATATTTAAACAAGCCAGATATCATAGATAATTCATGGTTAACAGTATTCCCTGCTATAGATGTCATTCTTTGAGTCTTAAATGCTTGTATATGCTCAATATCTATATTACTGATATCCATATTGGCATACATTTCTTTAAAGTGCTTTAAACCATGTCCTACGCGCTCGTTCCAATCTGGCTTTTTATTGTCTTTATGCCAGAGCAGGTAAGAGTCTATGAACTTGGCAAGGTTTGGGGATGCGATTAAACCGTACCATTCATACTTCTCATCAAACTCTTTTTGCTTAATCCTGGCAGCATGGATATTGGTCTGGTGAGTGGATATTCTTATTCTGTTTGGTGGTGTGCCTGTGGTGTACCAGTAATATTTAGAGCCAGGTCTTTTATTAATGGAACTCAACTCTCTCCTTGAATATCTCCATTTACCCAATAGTAATATGAACGTAATAAACCTTCTTTTCTTAAAAAACTAACTTCTATGTTGTACATTTTATACACACCATCTTTTGCTTTCCACAAAATCTGATTATAAGTGTTATGTTCTAAGTCTGATTCATGGTGTACTTCTGATTGTCTTATGATGTCTTTCTTAGAATCAGGATGATACAGATTTAACCATTTTTGAGCAGACATTATGCTTAATTCATTTTCCGTGTATCCAGTCATAGATGTATTACCACTGACTATATTCTCAGAACACTCATTATTTGTAATATCATATTTGCATTGTGCTTTAAAATGAAATGCTGGCTTTGCTTTATCTTTGCTATGAAGTAAGACTATAGCGCATAATCTTTCAATTTCTTTTTTAAGTGCGCTGATCTTTTCATCCTGCAAATCAATCAACTTCTCATAATGATCAATAGAGATACTTGATCCTTTTCTTTTGGTTTGCGGCTTCTCCTTTTTTTCTGCGCCTGTGATGATGTAACCATACTTTGTTAAAATCTTTTTTGGTATTGTTTTTTTAAATCTCCATTGAGCAACCGCACTGCGAGTCGTATTTAATTTTTCAGCTAACGCAGTATCTGTATAAACCTGAAAATAGTTATATAAAATATTAATAGTGTTAGCATAATGTGATTTATTATCTTGCATTGTTACTTTTCTGTTACTTATATTTACTTATCGTATTTGACATAAATAACATAAAAAAACATACAGAGAATCAATGAAACAAGCAAGCAGGTATTTAACAACACAACAAGTCGCTAAGGAACTTGGAGTTCATGTCAAGACCATTAGGCTTTGGGCGAAGTCAGGAAAAATCAAGGAAATTGATCTTGGTTATAGAACAAAACGCTATGATATCCAAGATTTAATTATTCAATGAAATTAAAGACCCTACAGGTTAATGATCGTTTCTGCCTGTCCAACAGGTTAGACCCTGAACTGAGTCGCTGGGGAACGGTATTAGATATAGGTGTAGGTAGTGTTCGGGTTAAATGGGAGAGACATTTAGTTAACAATGAACACGGAGAACTGGTGGAAGAAAAGCCGTATATGACCACAATCTCCAGAAATACAGAGGTCTTAAAAGCACCATGAAAATAGTGGAATTATTACAAACTCCCATCCCTGTAGAGAGACATGATCTCCCTAACAATAGATGGTACACACCTTTAGAGTCATATTGGGAAGAGCATTTCCCAGATACACCTAAGATATATAAGCGTTCATCTACTACCATTGAAAATGCGATTGATAAAGGAATTGGTTTTTATAAATGGCTTGGCAATTCATCGAGCTATGATTCAGCAATGGAGTATGCCAATGAGCGTGCTTTGATTGGAACCATAGTCCATGATTACTGTGAACGACTGTTAAGGGGCATTAAACTGGATTTTAAAGAGCAAACCAAATGGCATAATAAAGAGACTGATGAACTGATACCTATTAATCGAGAGATCGTTAAATATATGTGTTCATTCGATCAGTTTTGCATAGATGTCCAGGTGAATGGCGAGTTTACCACTGAAGCATTGGAAATCTGTATGTTTGATTTAGCAACAGACAATGAGGGCAATCAAATCCATCCCTGGGCAGGAACAGCCGATTGGGTAGTGAAGATCATTAATAAGAAAGGTGTAGAAGAAAGATGGATGGTGGATTTCAAAACTGGCAATGCTTACAACACCCATCAACTCCAGTTAACAAGTTATAAAATTTTATGGGAATCATTATTCCCTGAGCATCCGATAGATGGTATTGCCTGCCTTTACCTGAAGTCTGGATGGCGGAAAAAAGCAAACTATACTTTCAAGAAGTACAAGTTTGATCCAAAGACATGGAACAAGGTCGTGGATGTCTCGGATTGGGCGAACAATTCTCCTGTGCCGTCCTTTCCACCAGATTTACCCACCACCTTCAGCTTAGTAGAAGAAGAAGATGCACAGGAGCAACTAAAGGAGTCAGAATAATGACTTATGACAACACTAATAAGGGTGCTTTGTTTAATGCGAAAGAAGTAAAGACCGACAAACACCCTGTAATGACTGGAAAACTCAATGTTGAAGGTAAAGATTGGCACATTGCAGGTTGGAAAGCTGAAAGTAAAAAGGGTGAAAAATACCTTTCTCTCAAGGTGAGTGAACCAAGAGAAAAACAGGACGATGGCTTACCTTTCTGAAGTAATCGTCACAGACTGCAAGGGGCGGGCGCATCCCCGCCCCAGGCAGTTCGATACTATGACCACTGATGAGCAGTCACAACATTGCAGTAAGTATGCGGATATTCACTGCAAAGACTGTTCAGGTGATGGCGGTCATTACCATACTGATACATTCGATCATGGATATTATTCTACTACTGCGGACTCTTTTGAACCATGCGATTGTGTAATTAATAACCAAAACCTGAAGCAACTGTTATGATCCACATACAATGCCTACCTTCAACAAAGCTCTTTTACACGGCAGAAGAGTAGAGCAGCTTGTACTGGATCGGGTAAGAGAGTCTGATCCATTCGCCTTGCCCATTCCAGGCAAGTTCGAGCAATTCGATCTGTATTCTCCTATGACGAATACACGGATCGAAGTCAAATCTGACATTAAATCCCAAGAGACTAACAATTTTTTAATAGAAGTATATATGTACGGCAAGAAATCCGCGCTCTTATCTACTGAAGCGGATATTTGGGTATTCTATGATTCAGTCAATTTAGTGTGGGTTAACCCCAATAAAATAAAAGACTTAATTCTTGAGAACGGGTATCAGCAGCGACTGATAACTGGTAAGGGTGATAAAGCACCAAAAAGATGCTACCTGATACCCACTCGGGAGATTTATTCAGTCGCAACTAAAGTGGAGTCAGTCAATGTACAAGACCAAGGAAGAATTAAAAAAGCGAATCGTCAGGACTGAAAAAGAAATGATAGCAATGAAAGATGCTTTCTTCAGGGAGAATGGTAAATGGTATTATGAAGGATACTGGTCAATGGCGCGAAAGCCACTTTTGAAAAAAAGATGATTATTACACCTAAAGATTTAGCCTACATACGGCAGGGACTTACCAAGTTGATGGTTTCAAAGAAAGTCCAAAAAGAAAGAAAGCAGATCAAAGCCATAGAAATGCTTTTGGAGCGATTAGATCAAATGGAAAGAGAATTTTACAATAATGCCCCACAATAAACCTTCAAATAACCCTGTGAGCAGAACACATAAGCAAGCAGGAATGAAGTGATGCAGTTTTTCACTGGACTTCTAAGTCATTAAGTGATGAGAAATGACCAGGTACTTCGGGTTGGTGCTGGGAGTGTCTGGAGTGGGGCAAAGTTTAAATAAGGAGTGAGTATGAACATGGGAATAGTAATCGTAGCAGTGATATTTATTATATCTTTAGTGATCCTGGTAATTCAGGATGAAGGAGGGCTATAAATATGAATTATTGGCTTCAATCATTGCAAGAAAACGCCTTTGATGTGTTTATAGTGACAATCGTTATTGTTTCAATTATAGCATATCATTATCTGCAAAGGTGGTTTTTGAAGAAAAAATTCCAAGAATTGAAATCTCTTCTTTTAGAAATATTTGATGAGATGGTACGATGATTATGTTCGATATAGCGGAATGGATAGCCAATGTGCTGATATTGGGTATTGGAGTGTTCTTTTGGGTGCTTGCCATCGGTTTATTTCTTTTGATGGTTGTGAGTGTGACCGATAAGGTGACGGGTAAAGTATGAGCCGATGGCAGATTTATACTGATAGAAAGACACTGCCCATGATGTGCGGTATTTATGTGATGTATCGGGATGGTCAGGTGATCTATGTGGGTGTGAGTAAGGATGTAAGAAAGCGGTTCACCAAACATTCTATTACAGATTGGGAGTACATAAAGGTTAAACCCGCAACATCATTTGGAGCAGCGCATGACCTGGAAGAGAAGTTGATCAAAAAACTGCATCCAACACTGAATAGCCAGGGCAGTAGCCGTTCAATGCTTTCTTCAAGGCACAGGGTTACGATTGCTGATGGGACTTTCTTCAAGTTTCGGGCATTTTGCGTGGAACGAAACCTGAAGATGAAAGATATGCTGAATGAAATAATAGTACAATTCTTAAAAGGAGTACATGATGCCGAGCGCGAGCAAAAGGAAGGGAAACAATTTCGAGCTTGAAATAGTCAAGGAACTTCAGGCTAACGGGTTTGAATCTGAAAGAGCCTGGGGATCGGATGGAAGGAGTTTTGGTAATAACTATGCAAGCGATGTTGATGTAAGAGCCGTAAAAGATGGCAAGGAATACCGCATCCAGGCTAAGAGAAGAAAATCATCACCACAATGGCTGCATTTTGGAACCTGCGACCTGGTGATATTCAGGGCTGACAGGGAAGATACAATAGTTTTTATGAAGTTAAAGGATTGGTTAAATGAGAGATGAAATAGAAGAACACAATCCCGATGCGATCATTTATGAGCCTAAAGCATTAGATCAGGCGATCATAGGTATGAGCCATTGCAGTAAGGTGGTGTATTCTTACTCAAAACTGGTGGAAGTCTTTATGGAAATGAACGACTGGGACGATGAAACAGCGGTTGATTGGATACAGTACAATATCACTGGCGGGTATTTAGGTGAATATACCCCGATTATAGTCTATGATTTATTATACGATTAACATTGAAATAGAAGAAAAACTTTCTCCATCGGATTTATTGAAAGAGATGCGAGATGGAGCAACCCATTGGGGTAGGTGTATTGGTAAACACCCAAAGAAAAGAGAAAAGATACAGAAATTTGGCAATAACTATTATATGAAGGTAGGCTATGCAAGTTGATACATTTTTCAAATTAAGCGATGAGTTTTTACAGGAATGTAAGGATATACAAATAGAGAAAGGTCGTGAATACACAATAGACGATGGCACTGGAAAGGCGGATAAGTTCGCTAATTTTCGATCAATAGGCGCACGATTGAATCTTGATCCTAAGATGGTGCTGTTGGTTTATATGCTAAAGCACATGGATTCACTTAGAACCTATGTATTATATGGCAAAGAAGGTTCAGAACCCATTAAAGGTCGCTGTCAGGATTTAGTGAATTATGCGGTGATGCTATGGGCTATGGATCACGAAGAGAAAGCATTTTCGGAATTAACCGCAGATGATCCAGTCAAAAAAACAAAATTAGATGATGCTGTATTTAAAAAGATAGTAGAATTGTTTGAATAGTCATGCCTGACTTCCAGTATTTCTATGAATATGAAGCAGGGGTAGAGCGTGTTAAGTATCGTGGCTCTCAAGGAAAGGGTAGATGTCCACTTGGCACACATGATGATAAGAAACCATCTTTTTCATTTAGTATTGATACAGGTCAATGCAAGTGTTTTTCATGTGGTTATACTGGAAATGCTTACTTACTTGCAAAGCATCTAAATTTGGATAATCCAGAAAAGATGATCAATGGTGAGCCTTTACAAAAAAACGCCCATATACCACCCAAAAAACGCGAAATAAAGGCTAATCTGGGTGATATTGCACAGGAATATATAGAAAGAGTCCCTTTAGAGCATATTAATTCACTTCCCAAGCTGAAGCACATGAAGGTAGGATATACGGAAGATGGGTTAAAGGTATTCAATTATTTAGATAAAGATGGCAATGTAACTGGCATTAAGATACATAAATCCTATTGGGTTGAAGGGGATAAGTCCTGTCAGATATATGGCTTGAATCTGTTGGCTAAGTATAGCAGGAGTAAGCCTTTAATGATCTGCGAAGGCGAGACTGATATGCTTGTTTGCCCAAGCAACTCTATATCTTTCAGCGCAGGGGCTGGATCTATACCTGAAGATATTTCACCAATATTAGAGTTTAAACAAATCTATATAGCATACGATAATGACTCGCCAGGTAGGGAAGGCGCGGAGAGACTGGCGCAACACATTAAGACTAAGAGCAGGGGTATACGGGTATATATCTGCCAGTGGAGTGAATACCTGGATGAAGGCTACGATATCAGGGATGAGTTTGCAAAGTTTAAGGCAGACAGCAACTATACCTATAATGAGTTAATGGACTCAATGACCAATGCGGTAGAATATAAGCTGCCAATCAGGGGCTATGATGTGGTAGATACGGATGATTTAACGCAAGCGTACAACACTCCGCCTGATCCTATTGTGCAGTATCTCCTTTATGAAGGCGGGGTGTCGCTTGTAGCAGGCACAGATGGGGTAGGCAAGACATGGTTTGTACTGCAAATGGCGTATGCTATTGCAAGCGGGACTGATTTTTTAGGCTTTATTGTTAATAAGAAGGATGTACTCCTGATCCAGTTTGAACTATCGAAGGAGCAACTCTCAAGCAGAGTTAAGGCAGTCAAACAGAATTACCCTACAGATACTAAGGTACAGATCGCATTATTCAATGACAATGACATGATGTTTACGGATCAATGGAATAAGATTAAGGATACGATTGAAGATATAGGATTAAGAGATGGGGTGGTGATCGTGGATAACATCTATACAAGCACCAACCAGGACTTATCCGATAACAATGCCTTGCAGCAAATCCTGTCTATGATCCAGTTGATCAAGAGTACGACAGGCAACTCTATTGTACTGGTGGGGCATCATAATAAGAGTACCAACCATGATGAAGAGCCAATACTTACCAAAGGTCTAATTCATGGGGGGAAACACTTAACCAATTATGTGCATAATGTATTTCAGATAGGTGAATCTACCCTGGGAACAGACCTAAGACGGGGGAAGATCACTAAGGTCAGGGATGAGCATTGTGAATTGAATAATGAAGCGTTTAAGCTGAATTTTGATAGAGATAAGGTATTATTTGAAAGGGGTGCGGTGATTGTAAATGAAAAACTGCATTGCATGGACGCAAAGAAAAGATGGGAGATGGAACTGATACTGAACTTCTTTAGCTATACTAATGGCAAGGATTTTGATAAAGAAAGGATCTGGAAATTTGTACAAGCGGATCAGGGTTGGATGCCTACCAAATCCAACTATGATTCAAAGTTGAGCAGGTACTTGAATCTTATGGTAAAATGGGGTTTTATAATCAAAGAAAAGCGCAACCATTACACCTTTAACCACATTGAATTAAGGCAATTTGAGCATGAAAATGACTGAAAACCCCGTGTATGTATTTAATGCAGTTATGTAGTTAAGGGTAAAAATGGGATATTTCTTCACGACGAGTAACTACATAACAGCACTATATATTGAACGGGGTTGTTAACCAATGAAAATAAGTGGATTATTATTATGTGGTAAATGTGGAGTTTATGAATTTATGAGATGGCATACGCAAAGACCAAATAAGAAAGTATTTCTTGAAATTCACTATTGGAGCAATATTCCTTCCTATAAATTAAAGCGCGAATTATGTCCCCGCTGCAACCCTGGTGAACCCTTTTACCAGGTTAATGAACATTGGGGTTAGCACTCTTCCAATAATCTTATCAATATAGGTTTTTCATCAAACACAACATTTACACATTCAATACGATCTTCCTTATCAGGGTATTTTTCTTGTATTTTATGTAAATCACTCAGCATCGTTTCTAAATCATTGTATTGTTTGGCGTTCCAGGGATGGACTACTGTCTCAATATATACTTTGGTTTTTGTTTTTAGATGGCGATATTCAAATCGATCAAAATATCTATGATATTTGTCATCTAAGATTCTTATTACATTGTATCTATCCATTCCATAACTCCTTTTTATTAACCATTATCTTCATGCCCACCATGTATGTTTAAAGCAGAGATAATTTCTTGTTTTGTTCTTGGTGTCTTAAAAGATTCTAATTCTGCTTCATAATAAACATCTTCATCCCAACAATTATTGGGATCGCCTTTCTCACGCCTGTTGTTGTGGGCTTTGTAGAATTGTAGTGCATCTTTCTTAGTTCTGAAATATGAATATCCATAACTCTCACGATTGGCAATTACATGAACTTTGTATATCATAGCTTTAACTCCTTTTGTTTTTCTATTTCTTTTAGATATTCAAGAACATCATCTATACATTCACCTATTGTATATTCTGTACCATCGTGATCTTTTGGTAGTGATTTTATGTCTTTAGGTATGCTCCTTTTGATATCTTCCATGTCACAAATGGCTGATGTTAGTTTATTGATGTCAATCATTATTTATTCTCCTTATTTAAAACTTGTTGGACGTATTCATGTATGATCGTTCCAAGATGTATTTCCTTCCATACATCCTTATCGCATTGAAAGTATCGGCAAGTATCACACCTTTGTACCTGTGGCTTATTGTCTTTGTCTGTTGACCAAAACCAACCCTGATTATTGCAGTCGTAACACTCTTCTTCATAGGGTGAACAATGCTCTCCACAACTACTGCAAATATCATGGTATTCAACCAAAGCACTGCAACAGTCACTTATCATCAGTCAACCTGAAAAGCTGCCTATTCAACATAATGGCAGTTTCCCGCCACCTGTCAGTATTGATTCTTTCTCGGTTAATTTCAGATCTGCTTTGAAAAATAGTAATAATCATTACTATTATTAAAAATGCGATTAGGTTTAACATGGTTTAGTCTCCTTTTAGTGGTGTGGGGCAAAATTCATTCTCTATTGAATCCAGTACATCTGAATATTCTTGATCTGTCATATTATCAGAATTAGGTTCCAATAACTCCACTAAAAAGTGATGAAAACCATCTTCTGCTAAATAATAATCACCTGAGTCTTTGTTAATCCCCACATGGTTATAAAAAAGGTGTATTAATTTTGTTACTTGTTCTCTATTTAACATTTTTCATTCTCCTTTTAGTTAATTCTCCTTTTTCAGGCGGGCGGGGTCTTGGTCAAAGCTGCCCCGCCCTTTAGGAGAAAATTGTTTAATGGTTTTATTCTCCTTTGGTTAATGCGGATTCCAGTCTCCATTCCAGAGTCTTGATGAAACCATTCCTGTTTTCAAAATTCCATTTATTTAGATCAATACATTCCTGATCTATGGTTTTTAATTCTTTCAATATCTGCTTGATTGCTTGTTTCATTTTATTATTCTCCTTTTTTATTCCAAGTGTTTAATCTTTTTTCATAATCTCTTAATGCTGTGATTTGTTCTAAACAGCCCACTACTAAACCACCCGTCAATATTTTGGGGATTTGTGGCTTTGTTGCCATAGATAAAGCCTTATCGTAATTACTGCATTGGATAAATCCTGCATTTTCCACATTATCGTAAATCTCATATTCTGTAATGTCTTCATTCATTAGGGCAAAGTTCAAAAAAGCCCCAAGTTCATGCTCTCCATTTAGAATAGTTTCAATACTCCAATTATTATTATCATAGGATGAAATAAACCCATCATATGAAGTATAAGTATCTTTAAGGTGCTGCTCCCACTCGTCTCGGTATTTTGTCCAATATGCCCTAATTTTGAATGAATTAGGTACTATCCCCACATTAATAGAATCATTTTTAAAATTGTATTCTTTTGGAGATACTAATTTTTGATATTCTACACTGTGAACCAAATCAAGAGACTTTAATTCGTGTTCTGCTGCATTGGTGATATCCTGGGATAGTTCCCGGTAATAGCTTTGATAATCAAATTCCAAATCATCAAATTCTACAGGATCAAGATCCTTTTCTAACCTTTGATCATTAATATGATCAAGTTCTATTTCTTCATTAGGTTCATATATTGAACCATAAAACCCATTAAAGCACGGGAGCCAAGTATTTATTGTATTATTCATTTTATTATTCCCCTTTTTCTACTTTTTCTACAGTTTTTTCTATTATTTCATAGGCTTCTACGATCCAAGCGGGTATTAATTCATATTTATGCTGAAATTGATTATCTAAGCACTGATTAACCCTTTTTAGGGCTTGTAGCATTGCTTGGTATCTTTCTTCTCTCAAATCATCAAGAGTCGGAAGTGTGGAAGGTCTTTCTTTTGGGTGTTTCATTGTTTCTATGATCCTAAATGCAATCTTGCATTTTTCTTATGATTGGAAATTTGTTTCTCTATGTCAGCTATCTTTGTTTCTAATTGACGAATAGAATTATATTTCTTTTCGACTTGTTTATGAGTGAGAGTCTCAAATCTTTGAAATCCGCCCCATTCTACCAATCCTTTGGCAATCTCTGTAGATTTGATAGAATCACTCATAAGGTCAAAATCATTACTGATGATATATACACACTCTTCTAAATACTCATAGCTTGAGAAATTTCCTTCATTTAACTGGAAATTTGTTCTAAATCTCAAATATGTGCTGTAATGTGATGATTCAAGCCAACATTGTTGGGAATTACTGGTTTTATGCTTATCAATAATATTAGAAATAGCTTTTCTGTTTTTTTCGTATAGTGACCCATCTTTTTTGAGTTTATATCCATTTTCCAAAGATTCTAATATTTGACCCATAACCTTGTTTATTAGGTTGTAAAGATCATTTACAGCATTGGTTCGGTTTTCATTTAGTAGTTGCATTTTATCTCTCCTTTGAATGCATTGTTTTTTATTTTATTGATTTTCTTCTCTGCATCTATAATAATTTTATTTAAATCTTGCATCCTTCTAACCCTTTTGAGTTCAAAAAGTATTGGCTCAACTATTGTACTAATGCTTTTAAGTTGACCTGACATATTGCACGTTTTCCCGTATCTGTCAAGGTCTAAGTCAAGACCAGTAAGTTTACAGCGTGTTTTCATTTTATTTCTCCTTTGAAGGTTATTTGGTTAAAAATTTGGTTGGGGAGTTATCATCGAAAGGTCTTGTTATCTCTTGGATGTCTTCAAATAGCTTTGTGCCTTCATCTCTTGGGTGGGTATCCCAGTCCACTAAATTTTTAGTGGATAATAAAAAAGATGTTCTAACCAGTAGACTAATCATATTTTCATAATCCTTTTTAGTTATTAGCCTAATGTCTTGTAAATCGGTTTCCATTTTATTTCTCCTTTGAAGGGGTGGAGTATTTCCCACCCCAGCTTTTCCTATTAAAAAAGGGTTTAAGCGTTTCCCTGTACTTTATAGCCATATTCACGTCCAACATAATTAATATGTTTGGATGTAGTTACAGACCACCAACCCAAAGGTTGAATAGATCGGCTCTTATGGTCAATCCGTGCAACCTTCGTATGATAACTATAAATGAAGTTGTCATCCGCTTGTAGGTTTTGCTTGTATCTTGCAAATAATCTCATTTTCTTTTCTCCTGCTAACTGTTTCATATTTGCCCCTTGTGGGCTGTATAATCTTACAAACGAAAAGTAACGATTCCAAACGATAAGTAACGAAAGATAAGAACATAATAAAAGTGGCGGCTCTTATTTGTATTGTATTTATCTGTTATTATTGAAGTTACGGCACACTAATAAATGTGGCGGAGCATAGATACAGGGAGCAAACGGCAAGCCAAAGACGAGCGACCAACCGCCCCCCCCCATGCACGCTCGAGCGTATGGACAGGGGGTGTATTATGTACCCCAGGTATATTTTATGACCAAAAAGGATTTTTTTTATCGTACTCAGAGTATACCAAGTACGATACTCTATCTATCATAATATCAACACTTATTTTTTTACCGTACTCAATGCAACATTGAATCTATTGGAACTCTAACTGTATGTTATCGTTGTATTTATATGCCAAGAAAAACCAAGACCGATGTTATTAAGCAGGCTACAAAAAGCGAACAGGACAATCCTTACTTAAAGGAATTTCTTGCAGAATATGAAGAAGAGACTGGCTTAAAGACTCGGTTTACTCAAAAAAAGAACAAGTTCTTGACATATCTGGTAGCAAATAACGGGTTTATAACTCCTGCTGCCAAGGAGATGGGTTACTTCCCAGCATCAGTAAGATTCGCGATGAAATGCGACCCTGCATTTATGCAGGCGATACAAACAATACAAGATGGATTTATGACTGAACGCTTGGATGCACTTGAAAAGCTCTCTTACACCCAGGCAAATAAGCCAGGTAATGTTACAGAGCGTATTTTCCAGTTAAAGGCGCATAATCCCGCCAAATACCGTGATCGGGTTGGTCAACAGAACACTCAGGTGAATGTAATGGTGTCTGGAACGTCACCAAAGGATAGGGCAGCGGTATTAAAGAAGATGAAAGTAAGCTGACTCGTATTGAACGGGAAGCGATTAAAGGCAATATCTATATGACTCCCAGGGACATATATTCAATGTTTTTGCGTACATCTTTCGGGTTAACCCCGCCTATGGCGGAAGAAGCGACAAAATTCGCTTTAGAGCTGTTTGAATTGGATAAAAACGGCAAATTGCCCCTTGATTGGGAACTTTGGTATAAATCTCAGGCTTAATGGACGTAAATATATCGTACAGGGACGGTGAAGGCAATATAACAGAGCCTTTAGATCACCAGGAAGAGTATCATTTGTTTACTGGCTGGTCTAAGCATCAGGTAATGGCTGGTTCTTTGGGTACTGGCAAGACAGAAGCCATGTGCATGGAAGCGATCCATCAGAGTGCTGGATTTCAGGGTAATCTTGGGTTAATGGGTAGAAAGGTACTGGACTCGTTCAAGAAGTCAACTCTGATTCAGTTGCTCGATCTTGGTCAGGGCTTTATTCAGAAGCACCGCGCCCAAGACCGAGAGATTATCTTTAAGAACAGGTCTAAGATTGTTTATATGGCGTTGGATGACTCCAGGGACTCGATACAAAGGATAAAGTCAATGAATTTGGGTTGGTTTGCGTTTGATCAGTTGGAAGAAGTCACTGAGCAGACATTTATTGCAGCTTCTGGTCAGATGCGTAGGAAAAACGCTATGAGATGCAGTTTTCACACTTGCAATCCAGCGGGTCACGATTGGGTTTGGAAGCGGTGGAAAAGAGATAAGGTAAAGCAGAATAAGACTAAAGGCGATTACAGGCTTATAGAGACTATGACCTGGCAGCCTGGTTTTGATCCGCCTGAAACAGATGCAGAAGTTCAGCTTCATTCGGACAATCCGCATTTGCCAGCAGATTATGTAAGACATCTCTTGTCTATGCCTGAACAGTGGGTAAACCGTTATGTTTATTGCAGTTGGGATGATTTTGCGGGTTTAGTATACCCAGAGTTCAAGGAAGAAACGCACATGATAAAGCCGTTTGATATTCCAGATTGGTGGAATCATTATGTGGTTTATGATTATGGGTATAGAAATCCGAGTTCTATTTTATTTGCCGCAGCAGATGAAGAAGGCACTATTTATGCCTATGATTTGATTTATGAAAACGAGCATACCATAGAGATGCTGGTTCCAAAGGTTGAAAGGCTGCTCAAACGCGGGGTGAACTACACTTTCCTGGCTGATCCGTCTATTGTCAGAACTGAAAGGGATGGAAATAGTGTAGCAGATGAGTGGTATGAATACGGGATTGAATGGGAAAAAGCAAAGAATGATAAGCGAGCTGGCTTTGAAAGGGTGTCTGCGTACTTAAAGCTGGATAGCAATATGCGCTCTAAGTTGTTATTTTTTAACAAATTAAATATGAAACCTTTAGTGGAAGAGATCGTTGATTATAAGTGGAAGGAACTCAAGCACGGCTTTGAAACCAAGAATCTGCCAGAAGAACCTATTAAAAAGAATGATCATGCAATGGACTGTTTGCGCTATTTAGTTCATTATGTTGAAGATAGCGATTCTCCTGTGGAAAAGAGTGATGATTATGGGTTGTGGGGCTTATTGAAGCCTAAGCGGAACAGTTGGATGAGCGCATGAATATAAAAGAGCTTCACGAAGTTTTTGAATCAATGGTAATGAATGACTCTGACTGGTTTAAAGCTGCGGAAGAGTCAATGCGTTTTTATACAGGTAGTTTTGGTACAGGTCATTGGGACGAGCATGATTTACAGAAACTTCGTACTGAAGGCAGACCGCCCTTGCAGTTAAATATAATCTTACCGAAGGTGAACCTGGTCACAGGTGCAGAAAGGCAGGGGCGGTCATCTTGGAAGGCAAGACCTGTGGAGTCTGATGATGAGAACGAAGCTATGCTTGCCACTGCTCTTTTATTTCAGTTAGACCGTAACAGAAAGCTACAGAATTTATTTAGTCGTGTATTTAAGGATGGTGTCATTACTGGCAGGGGTTGGGTGGATGTATGCGTAGAGCCGAGCAGGTTTTACGATGGAGATGTAATTATCAAGCGGGAATCATGGGCGAATGTCCATATTGATCCAGAAGCAAAGACTCAGGATACAAAGGACTGGAATTATTTAGCAAGGAGCAAGTATTTAACGCTTAACCAGTTAAAGAAGATGTTTCCTGAATCTGCAAAAGAAGTTACTTCGGTCAACGATTTGATCCAGTTCCCCGAAGGGATTGATAAGGAAATTGGTTCTTATTATAGAAATGCGGAAGAAATAAGCCCCGCGCATCATTTGGATGAAGTCCATAAGAAAGTGCGCGTTATTGAAATGTGGCATCGGGATTATGAAAGGGAGCATTATATCATTAATAAGGCTACTGGTCGCATATCTCCAAACGGATTTAAGAGCAAAAACGCTGCTGGTAAGCAGATTACGGAGCTGAAAGCTATTGAAGAATCTGCTCAAGCTCCTATGCGTACAGATTTTGGTGTAATCAGCCGTGTAGTGCCTAAAACGTATCTGACTATTACTGCTGGGATGCACATTTTACAGGAAAAGAAAGAAAATCCATATCTGCACAACCAGTTTCCATTAGTTCCGTATTTTTATCATTTTGAAGATATGGGCGATACGGTAGAGACTTTTGGGCTGGTGGAGAATATGAAAGACCCCCAGCGTGAGAAAGATAAAAGGCGATCTCAGATGCTGGATATTATTAACCGTTCTCCGCGCGGTGGTGGTGTCTTTTCTGGAAATAAGGTATCTCAGGAAGAGATGAATGAAGCGTCAACGAGTGGACGATGGATAGGCATACCAGGATATAAGGGACGGGTTACAGATTTTATGCAGCAGTGGAGTAATTCGCATTTATCATTGGTAGGTAGTATTGCTGCTATGGAGCAGAAGGCAGAGTTTGATGCGAAAGAGATCAGCGGTGCTACTGATCCAATGATGGGTATCGCCACATCAACAAAAGAAAGCGGTATTGCAGCACAGACTCGTATCCGCCAGGGGATGCTCACACTTCAGGAACAGATGGAGAACCTTGATATAACAAAATCTGCGGTACTGATGCAGGCAATGCAGAATATGCAGCAGTTTTATACACCGCATAAAATTAAAAGAATTATTGGTGCTGAAACCGAAAAGGCAGAATCACCAGAAGAAGCAATGGTTATTGAAGAGACAATCCAACGCTTCTTGACCAACTTTGAAAAATTTGAATTTGATATTGTTCTTGATAAGGGCGAGAACTCACCAACTATGAAAGCTGCCAAAGCGCAGCAGGTGGGCGAACTTGTCAGGAATGGATTTGCAAGTCTCTTCCCGTTGTATGTAGAGCTGTCCGATATGGAAGCTGGAAGGGAGATACTTGAAAAATTTGAACAAGAACGATCCGCACAGATGCAAGCGCAGCAAATGCAGACCATGAGTAATGGTGGGCAAGCGGGAAAATCGTAATCAAAACCCCCTAAATAAAGGATAAGGTACTATGGAAGAACAAGCAAGTTACATTGACGAAGCTAAGGAGCTGGAAGGTGTCGCAACCGATGAAGCTACCCCTGAGTCTGATGTAAGTGAGCAAACAGCAGAGACACCTGTAGAAGAAACGCAAGCCTTTAAGGTTGGAGACAAAGAATTTAATTCTGTCGAAGATCTGATTGAATATGCGTCTAATACGGACAAGTCTTATAAGAATCTTCAGGAACTCAACGGACGGCAGACCAACGAACTTGGTGACCTGCGTAAGTCCCTTGAAGAAATCAGGGAAAACACTGCTCCGAAAGTAGCAGAGACAGCACTACCAGAATATGATCCGTATGATCTGAACACAGTCTTACCACACATCTCTAAACAAATAGAAGAGAAATTCGCCACAGAGCGAAAAATACAAGATAGAGAGATCACTGAGAAAAGAATGAAGGATGCTCAACAGGATATGATTGATAGTTTTATCAAAACACACCCTGATATGAACAATGAAGAACTTACCGCTGTTGCAAAGTTCGGAGATGAGCGTGGGATCGCACTCATTGATGATGCGTACACGCTTATGACTATAGAGCAGGAGAAGTCTAAGGCTAAGACGGAAGGTGTCAAGCAGGTAACGGATAAGCTCACCCAGGCGGATGGAGTGCCAACAACACTCTCAAATGCCACTGGTGGGAATAAGACCGCTATTGATTTTGATGCTATTTCACAGGATGACTGGAATAAGTTGCCTGATGATGTCCGTGTAAAGGCTTTGGAACAGACTGCTGCTGGTTAACTAATAATTAATAGAAGGAGGATAAGATGGCAACAGTCTCTTATTCGGACAGTAAATTAAAATCCAAGGGGCAACTGGACGTTCCCCATGGTTTTATGGCTGCTGTCTATGATTCAGCTTCAACTGGCGATGGTAATTTAGCTGCCGATGATGTTTGGGAAGCTCTCAATATCCCTGCTGGTTCTGTTGTAACTGAAGTCGGTGTAGCAATAATTACCGCTGAAGGTGGCACTGCTACCGTAGATGTAGGTATTACTGGTGTTTCCGCGGACGGTTTCTTGGATGGAGTAAATCTAAATGCTGCTGCTGGAATATGCTATCACAGTGTTAATGCTGCTTCAGCAGCGGATACACATTCGAGTGGACGTTATTTCAGTACAGCGGATACGATTGACCTATTATTCAAAAACGCTATGGATGCTGGCAAATACATGGTTTGGTGTCGTTACTTCGACAGCAAAGCAGGTTAAGGAGGTATGAACTATGGCAAATGAATGGGCATCAGGATTAAATGTATCAAGATGGGCGAAACAGCTTGCTTATGAAGTAGGCAAGGAGATTTATTTCTCCAAGTTCATGGGTGATTCTTTTAACTCCATGATAGTTGAAAAAGAGATGGACGAAGGCAAAGGTGCAGATGTTACCTTTGGGATGGTTGGACTAACAGGCACTGCGGTAACTGGTGATTCTTCACTGGAAGGCAATGAAGATGGTCTGTCAAGTTATGCGCTGACTGTTACAACAAGCCAACGAAGGTTTGGTGTGACAAATGCAGGGCGTTTCGATGACAGTAAAGTTCTTTATGGTTTCCGTAAAGAAGCTCTGGCACAGCTTAAACGGGTTTACGCTGAGGATATTGATTCTCAGATTTTCTCTGCGCTGACAAGCACAGGAGGCAGCAGCTCTTATTTGAGAGCAGATGCTTCTGCGTCAGTGTACGCTGCTGCTGATCCAAAAGCAGCTCTTGCAGATAATGATGATATCACTTTGGCTGATATCTCTAAACTCAAGAGAATGGCTCAACTGGGTAAAACTAATAGCTGGAAAATAAAGCCACTGAAGGTTGACGGTAAGGAATATTATGTTCTTATTGTTCATCCAGAGGTTGCATACGATCTGTTTAACATTTCTGGTTGGCAGACTATTCAGCAGAACGCTAATAATCGTGGAAGTGAAAATCCACTGTTCACAGGCGCATTAGGCGTTTATGACGGTGTGGTGATTCACGAACATGAAGGCATCAGTCAGTTTACTGATGGCGGTGGTGCTGCTGTTGTAGGTGCGCGTAACCTGTTTATGGGTGCGGGTGCAGCCTGTATGGGTAAAATCGGTGGTATGAGCTGGGTTGAAAAATCATTTGATTATGGTAATAAGCTCGGTGTTGCTGGCGGTAAGATATACGGTGTAGCTCGTACTGCTTTTAATAGCAAGGACTATGGCGTTATCCAATACGTTACATCACATACTGATCTCTAATCAGTAACTAAATAAGGGGCGGGCTAATGCCCGCCCCTGGATATTTATATGACACTTTCTGAAATAAGGACTGAGATAAGGAATATCACTGGCGTTGATGACACAACAGTGCTTAGTAATGCTGTCTTAACTGACCTGATTAACAAAGGGCAGATTCTTTTAGCGGATGAAGCAAACCTGTTTTATGGGTATGCCACCAGAAACAGTACGAATGGTACAGGTGAATACCCGATGCTTACAGGGAACGGTCTTTCAGTTATTGCCTGGACAATCAGTGAAAGTGCTGGTTCTGCCAGCAATCAAAGTTTAGTAAATATGATCCGTATTTATAGAGTGGATTATGACGGTAATCAGACTACCAGGGTAGGGATGGATCAGATCTACAATATTTCCAGTGACTTATCAGACCTTAATATGCCTACTACATACGGCTATTATATCAATGATCTTTCTATTGGCATATACCCGATTCCAAACGCAGCTAAGGAAATCAAAATCTATTATTACCATTTGCCAACAACATTATCCAGTGATGCAGATAATCCAATAATTGATTCAAGATATCATGAGTCACTGGTGTATTATGGATGTTGGAAGGTAGCAGAAAGATTGCGTGACATAAATTTAATTCCCTATTTTAAAAACGAGTGGAATGAATGGAAAGAAAAGATTGTATTAGACCGTCAGCGTAGAGCAGGCGAACCAAAAATTACTTTATCATATAAGGATTTCTAATGCCCCGTATGCGTATTAGGGACTTCTCAGGCGGTTTAGTCACTAATCAGTCTGAATTTGACTTAGCAGAAAACCAATATGTAAACTTTGCAAAGGTTAAGAATAAAAAGCCTGGAAGGTTGGAAAGACCTAATGCAGAGCAGACTGTAAGCGGTACTGGTGACGGTACTGATATCCAAACAGAACTTGTCTTATACAGGACTGAAAAGGATGCAGCCAATGCGGATGTTTCTACTGAATGGTGGCTGTATGCAAATGGGATTCTTGTTTACAGGCAGGATGTTTCTGAAACCATAGCAGGTGTGGTGTTAACTGTGATTGACACTACCCCAACCCCTACTGGTGCTTGGCAAGCCAGCCAGACTCACAGCGGTGTTTCTTCATCAATTACAACTGGCAGCGGAACAGGAATCACCTGCAATATTACTACAGACGGTTCTGGCAACCCTACTTTTGTTATTGCATCTGGCGGATTGGGTTATGCTGCAAATAACACTATAACTTTTACCGATCCAGGCAGCACTGATAATAAAGCAATCATTACAGTAGCCACTGTTACTGGCTTTATTGCAATCGCTGAAGGCTGGTCAACATCCGCTACTCCTGATCTCTTGGCTCACAACCAGATTTTAAGGCTTTCGGATGGTGGCTTTACAAACAATACAAAATGGTATGGACATATAAAAAGAAATGTCTTAGGTCAGGGTTTATCGCTAACATCGTTTGTTCCATATTACTTGTCTCCTCATCGCAAAACTGCGGTTAATGACTGGTTTGTGCAAGATGCTGCAATCACTGCTCCAACAATTGTAAAGATGGGTATGGCACACGATGGTGGAAATGATCTTAGTGCAAACTCGCAAGTTGGAATTTTTGTTTATGAGCCAAGACATCAATATGGATCAGCTAACTTAGAAAATGATGAACATAATGCCTGGGTCAATGCCTTAGACAATGAAACCTTTGATCCGTCCGATAGGTGGACAGTGACTTACCTGTATGATCATGTTCAGGAATCAGAATTGGCGAGAGATGGGGATGGCAATATTGGAGTATCTGGATTTGAAGTAGCTACTGGTTCAGATGATGAAGCTGACAGCAACGCAGATATAGATGGTGCGATATCGGAAACCGCAGCATCTATTGATTTAGATACTGGTGATGGCGCACTATTTCAGACCTACACATATATTAAAATTGATAAAGAGATTATATTTATCAAGTCTATTGCCACAGATACTCTTCATGTTAGGCGCGGTCAATTAAAGACTGAGCCAAAAGAGCATCCAGATAATACAAGTGTATATTATCAAAGTTCTCCGCAAAAGGGTCGCGCAATTAATGTAGTATTAAATGGTCTTACAGCTTCTGGTTATCATAATCCAAGAATTACTGGTTTAAATATTTACTGGCAGCCAAAGGGTGATGTGGACTGGTATCTGGTAGAATCACTGGATATTAATAGGGGGTATGCAGACAGCGTATTAGCCACTACCCCAGATACTCTTGTTCCAGGTTCCAGTGATACAGCTCCGTATTTTTCATCTAATTCTTTCAATTCCGCTGCTATGAAGAATTTTGGCTACTGGATGCCATGCCCTACTCATACTGCTTTAGATGATGTTAGCGTTGTATCTAATTTTAGCGCAACTGCATGGGAACGGGCATCAACTAATTTCTCTAATTCTGGATCAGGTAATATTGGCATATTATCTAAAGTAGAGACTGGTGACAGTGGGCTTGGCACGCAATTCAATCGTATTGGTGCATATCATACTTTAGTTACTGGTACTGGAAGTAGTGATGAAAAAGTCACATTTGCGTCAGGTAATAATATTAATCGTGTATTTGCGAAACAAGTAGCATCCTACGCAAATGTAGCAAATGCAGATCGGGTAACTACACATAATGAGAATACTGCTAAGGCTACTCTTTGGTATATACCCTTTGATGGATTAAAGCTCGCTACCTATAACTCAATGACTGGACGAGCTGCAAAAACAAAATTAAGTGCAATCAAGTGGAATACTTCTGCTGTTGTGAGCAATCGCGGGTATTATGCTGATGTGGACACAGTAGATGAGAATGAGCAGACTGCCAGAGAAAAGAATCGTATTTATTTTACTGATCCATTTCAACTGGATGTCATACTGCCAGGAAGATATTTCGATGTGGGGCGCAATGATGGAGATAAGATCATCAAGCTCATATCTTATCGTGGTAAGCTGTTTGTTTTTAAATCAAGGAATACTTATGTCTATAATACCAGGCATCAGATGGAAAAAGTATTTATAGGTGTAGGTGCAGTCCATAAGCACGCAGTATTTGAAACTCCTATTGGTCTGGTGTGCGCTAATAAGCAGGCAGTAGTGGCAGTGACTCCCACTTCAGTCAGGGAATTATCTTTTAATATCAGGGACACTTACCAGGGGTTAACATTTGAGCAGACTGCGGTGGGGTATGATGGAATAGATAACGAGCTACTGGTAATGCACGATTCTGATGCAACTACAATCTATGTAATGAATATGGATAACGGAAGCTGGATCGAGCGTGACATAGAGAGCGCAGATAATAGAAGCAATTTTGTCATCAGCAGCGGTTTACGCGCACAATATTTGGAAATTGATTAATGGCATTAGTAACTATGATGAAGGAAGTGAATACTGGTTCTGCTGCAACCACATCTGCTACTGTTACCACAAAAACATTTGATTTCGGATCACCAGATATTCAAAAACGATTTTCAAAAATAGTCATGGTTTATAAGGCATCTTCTGCTGTTACCGTCAGTGTGTATCTTGATACTGCATTTATTTCTGGTGGGTCAGCAGATGCAACCCTTACCTTTGATTCGCAAAGCACGCTTGGTGCAGCAAGCAAAGCCTTTTCCAGTGTTGGTAAAACTGCAACCATTAAGATAGAATCTTCTGCAAGCAACTTAGAAATTGATTCCATTGATATTGATTATCAGCCATTAGGAAGCAATCCATAATGCCAGAAGTAAATCAGGACTTATTATTTACGGAACTTGATAAAAAACAAGATGTTATGTTAAATGAGAAAAAAGGTTTTTTTATTGATGTCGAAGGCGATGATGGAGATAGGGGCATTTGTCATCGTAACGGTAAAGTATATATTTCAGTTAAAATTAAAGGACAATGGCATTTTTCAGAATTGAAACAAGCAAAGGACTTACAGGGGTAAAGAATGGAAAGATATATAACAAGAGATGAACCAAACAAGCAGCGCATAGCTGTCATTAACACTCAGACAGGTCAAGTGATGGGTTATGAGTATTATTCTCGATCTAAAGGTCAACGCGCATGGGCAAGTGAAGGTGTAAGAATGGACTTGGCTATGGAAGCAGCCCGAAACCGTATTAATCGTTTAAACAGGGGAGATGTAGCAGAAGCGGAAATTTTACCTGAAGGTGTGACTAAACTTGATAGCGGGAATTACCAATCTACAAAAACTGGGAAAAATTATTCCACATTAGATGAATTGAACACAGCAGAAACTGAATTTGACCGCATTACTGGACTTGAAGAAGATGTATCCAAGTTTGAAGAAAGGATCACTACTGCTGGCAGGCTCAGGGAAGAATTGGCTGAGAATGTTGGCGCACGACAGCAAGGGCAGTTACTGAGTCAGTTAAGACGCTCAATTTTAGCTACAGGTGGTGAACAGGGTCAGGTAGAAGCATTAGTACCACAGATACAGGAAGGAAGTCAACGTAGCCTACAGGATTATATTACTGGCAGTCAAGCCACGACTCAGGAGCAGTTAGCGCAATTTATCCCCACAGAAATTGGTGCTGAGTATAACCAGGCACAGCTTGCTGATGCTATGAGACAGTTTCTAATGAGTGAAGAAACAGAACGCGCTCAGATCCAGGCAAGTCTTACTGGACAGCCAGAATGGTGGGAAGGTATTATAGGTTCTGCTGGTACAGCAGCAGGTACAGCAGCAGGTACAGCAGCGATTACAAAAGGAATACCGTACTTAGCATCATTAGCGGCAGCAGCTTCAGATATTCGCGTTAAAGAGAATATCTCCCAGGTTGGAACTTTGGATAATGGATTACCAGTGTATCTCTTTAATTACAAGGGTAGTCATACCCCGCAGATAGGCTTAATGGCTCAGGATGTGGAACAGGTGAATGATGATGCAGTGGTAGAAATTAACGGTATAAAGCACGTTTATTACGCACAGGCGGTGAAATAATGGCTTTCAAGTTCAAGGTCAAGAAAAGACCAAGCATGGGTCAGGCAGTGGCAGCAAGTTTTGCTGCTGGAGCTATGCAAGGCGGACAGATGGCTCTTCAGAATATGATGAAAGAGAGAGAAGAGAAGAAGAAACTGGAAAAGGAGATTCAGAAAGAACTACGAACTAAATCAAATGATATTAGTCGTTTAGCTAATCTTACAGATGACCCAGAGCTTAAAAGTAAACTTAATACAATAGCTATACAGGCATTAAAATATCCAAGTGTTGAAGCGGTAGATGATGCGGTAAATGAGACTGGTATATTCAATGATCTAACTTTAAGTGATATTGGTGCAGAAAAATTTGGAGCGATGATACCCAAGCCTGAATTTAAATATAAAGAAGCACGAATAGGCGATGACAGAACCTATGAATCAGGTGATCAAAAGATAACAGAAATATATCAATTAGTAGATGGTGAGCCACAATGGGTGAAAAAATCAACTGCCCCGCGTTTCAAACAAGAAACAGCAAAAGAACCAACTAAATATAAAGCATGGAATACTTCAACCAAGAAAGAAGTAAGGGCAACTGAAGAGGAAGTTGAAAACAGTCGTGGAATCTTAATATTTGGCGGAAAGCCAACCGCAGCAAAAGACAGAGCAAGAGCAAAAGATAGCTCTGGTCTATTGCGTTATATAGATACTGGTGAATTAGTCTTTGAAGGTGATAAGAAAAAACAGGAAGGTGAATATGTGACTGTTGAAAGACCAGATGGCTCAAAAGCAAGAAAATGGTTCACAAAGAGAGAGTTGAAAAGTGGTGTTACCACTCAATTCCCAGATGTACCTGAGCAGGAATATAAAGATGTAACTGTCACGAGAACTGATGGTTCAAAGGTATTGATGCGTGTTCCTGTGGAATCACTTACCCAGGGTATTCAGGTAGCCCCACCAAAACCACCAGGCACGAAAGGTTCATTTAATACTGTAACTGGTAAGTTGCAATGGGTTACTGAAGCAGATATAGCTGCATCAGACGGAATTCTAACTCCAGTTCAAAACGAGAATATGATGCTTGGGATACCAGAAACCATTGATCAACCAACCGAAACATCTACATCATCCGCGCAGGATCAAGCAGAAGTAGAAAAGCAAAAATTAGATGAAATGAGCGCAAGACAGCTTGATCCTTCTCATCCGTCTTATGTGGCTCCTGATGTGACTTTTTCTGATGTTGCCGCAGGATCAGCGACTATTCAGGTTGGAGATATAATATCCGATCCAGACTTAGGACAAATGAAATTTACTGGCGGTGATCCAACGGTTTGGTCAAATTATGATCTTATTGATCTTGAATAATGCCACCTGATAAAAACCAGGTTTTGATTGGTGCTTTTCGCAAGAAAAGACCAGAACTGGCATCAATGGATGACGAGACTGTTATAAAAATATTGCAAAAAAACCGTCCTGAACTATTTGGTCAACAAACACAGCCTGTCAGACCTACCCCAAGTGACAATGAAGTGCAAGCCATAGAGCAGCTTGGTTCATCTCTTGGTAGTCATATTAATCTCCCTGTTTCAAAATATCATTTTAGTGCATCAGCAGAACCAGAACCATTAGAGCAAGATCAGGGGTTTTTTGCTGGGCTACAGGATGCCTGGGGAAAGACAATGGAACGCATCCAGTTTTTTAAAGCTAATCCAGAAAAGGCGCAAAAGATCAAGGGTCAGGCAACATCATACCAGTTTGAGCCTTTTCTTGCTTATTTAGACCCTAAAGAAAGCGATCCATTAACACGAAGAGTAGCAAAAGAAATGGTAATGCTTACTGCTGCCTTTCCAGTGATGACTATGACGATTGCAGAAGATCCTAAGCATGGAATTGCTCAGATGGGTGAGTTTATGAATGATATGGCTGTTGATTGGCTAAGATTAGCAGATCCAGATAAACGTCAGGAGGGATGGGCTGAGATCAAACGATCACCATTATTCCATGCAACTTTTTTAAGTGGTGTCAACCGCGCGAGAAAAGCATCTAAATCAAAACCAACACAGGTAAGTGTTATTAAAGAAATTGAAAAGGAGATAAAAGAGTTTCAATTTACCGCAGAAAAATTGGTTAAGGAGAATCCTGAGTTAGCTAAGAACTTGCAGGAAATATCTCGTGATAGAATTAAGAATATGGAGTTTAATCAGTCAGTGAAAGCTCGGTTTCAAATGAAAACAAAGCCAATGGAAACTCCATTATTACCTGGTAAAATCTCTGCTAAAATAGAAAAAATCAATGCAGAAATGGCTAATTTACAGTCAACATTAAAAACACAGCAAAAGCAATTAAACAATCCCAATCTTACTGATACACAAAAACAGCAGATTAGCAAATCAATCAGCAAAATAGAAGAGTTAATTGAAGATAATAGAATAAAAGGTCAGCAGTTAGGATATGATGTTAAGATTGATATTAAGCCAAATGAAACACCTGAATATTTTACAAATAGAAAGCCAGGAAAAATATTAAATCAAGAACAATTAGATAAATTATATCTTGATGCAAGTGGAGATGTCATATTATTACCTGAGTCAAAAGGCGCGCATCAACCATTGCAGGAGTTTTATGAGAAATCCTTTAAGGAAATGGCTGGATTGAATAATAAAGCGTGGCAGGCAGTTAAAAAGAATTTTATTACAAAAGTGACCGATGTGGCTGGTAATGTTAAATCAGCACTAAGAAAGTCAGGTACTCTTGGTGAACAGGCAGCAATATTGCATGATTTGGCACTTGGTTCCAGTGCTAAGTCAGTTATGATATTTGAAGATGCTGCCAAGCGTGTTTTTAATGGCTTGAATAAGCATGAGCGTAAATTATTGGACACAATGATTGAGACTCGCAGAAATATCACTATTAGAGAATATAAACCTGACTATAAGATACCTGGCGGCTATGAAGCAAATGTAGCGTATTTAAACGAGATCAAGAAGTCTGACCCAAGATTATATGAAAAATTGAATCAAAGAGCAGATGTGTTTTTCAGTGAAATGAGTGTAAATCTTAAAGAATTGTATGATAGCGGGTTAATACCGCAGAAAACCTACGATCTTTTAAAAGACAAGGATTACACCCGCAAAGAATTTCTTGATTATATAGACCCTGAAGTTTCTTATGTTAGGAACGGTAAAAAAGTAACAGTTACCAGTAGCGGTTTAAAGAGACTTGAAGAAGGATCAGCGAAAACAGTGAATCTTGATCAAGCTGGCAAGCTATTCAGGAATATCAATATGGTTCAGTCTCGAATTTTTAAAAACAACGCCAATATCGCAATGCGTGATATGATTAGAGATAACCCTAAGAATGGTATTGCGAAAGAATTAAAGCCTGGTGAAAAACCACCTGCGGGTTATGATGTCGTTTCTTATTTTGAAAAGGGTCAGAAAAAAGAATTTTATATGAAGTCTGAACTGGCAAATGAGTGGGTTTTAGCTGATCCAATGATAAGTGCAGAACTGGCAAATACTATTAGCTGGGTATCAGGTAACAAGATATTAAAGTCTATGGCTACTGGATATAACCCTGAATTTGCTCTGGTTAACTTCCCAAGAGATATTGGTTATGTATATCTTACCACCGCAGAATATTCACCGCACCTACCAAAGTTCGCTGCACAGATGAGTGCTGATCTAATATCTGTAGCTGGTGATGCTTTTGGTCGAAAAGGGAAATATAGAGAGTATGTCATGGAAGGCGGTGGGATGGAATTTCTTACCCATCAGGGCGGCTTTGGCAAGACATATAAGTCAACGGGTAAAGTATCCAATACTTTTGATGCGTTCAAGGAAGTGGCAAAGTATGCAGGAGAGACAAGCGAGATATGGGTCAGGCTTGCATTGAGAGAGAGAGCATTAAAAAATGGTAAATCGCCAATTAATGCTACATGGGAAGCAAGGAATTATCTGGATTTTGCACAAGGCGGTTCTTGGATAAAAGCTCTTGATTCAGGTATGCCTTACTTAAATGCAACAGTGCAGGCAACCAGGGGTTTGTTCCGCGCCCCAGGGAAAGACCCTAAAGGGTTCGCTACAAAAACCGCATGGATTTCCAGTACAGCATCAAGTCTCTGGTTTGCCAATAATGTGGTCAACGGTAAAGCGTATGATGAAATAGATGAAAATATTAGAAATGATTATTGGATTGTCACTACTCCTTTCTCTTATACGGATGAGCGCGGTAATAAACGATATATGTATTATAAATTTCCAAAGGATCAGGGTCAACGGATTATTACATCATCAACGGATGCTTTATTAGAGAAAACATATAAAAATAAAGATGCGTCTGATCAGGTGATTGAGGGTATAAAAGACTTAGCTGGCTTTTTACCAATAGATGATCCATTACCACCAGCAGTGGATGCGTATGTTGGCGCAAGTTATAATATAGATTTTTGGCGTGGTAAACCGATCTACGATGATAGGGGTCAACCTATAGAACCTTCACAGGAGTTTATCCCAGGAAGGACAGGTCAGGCATTTATTGATATAGGCGAACTGGCAGATGTTAGTCCTGCTCGACTGGAGTATTTTACCAAACAATTTACTACCCATAGAAATATATGGACTGATATGGTCGGTGGCGGATACAAGATGCTTACTCAGGGGCAAGATGAAGAAGTAACAGAAGAATTCACAAAACAAATGTTAAAAGATATTCCTGGTGCAAGAAGGTTTATATCTTTCACTAATCCGTATAAAGAAGATAAAGAATTAAAACGCACTATTATTGCTAAGAATACTGTAGATAAGCAGCAGAGAGAATTTGGTGATAATCTCTGGAAGCAGTATCGCGATGGAGCAATGAGTAAAAAAGAAGTCATTGATTCTATTAGAACATCAGAATATCCTGATAAAGAAAAAATGAAAAAGCGATTTGTTAGGTCATATCAAACAAAAGATGTTCGTAATCCAGGCTGGTATTACGATGGTTTGGATCTAAACCCTGTTCAAAGAGCAGATTACTTCTTTAAGAAATATGCAGGTGCGGATAAAGAAGAAAGAAAAATTATGATGGTGGAGATGAATAAGATCCCAGGTTTTGTGTCTAAAAAATTCAGACAAAGATTTAATATATTAACTAAGCAATATGTGGAACAAATGAAGCCATAACTCGTTGTAATTATTGAAATAACAGCCCAGTCACGCTTTCCATAGGCTTAGGGCGTTGCAATAATTAATTAGCGAGGAAAATATGGCAACTCAAACCACAGATACTTACCGCGATTTTTCAGTTCAGCAGGCGGTCACTCCAGGCGCAACTGTTTCATCCATCACCAATGCACTCAATACTAATGACACTTGTCGTGCTGTGTATGTAGGTGTAAGCGATGATTATGAATTTTATGTAGGTGGTGCATGGGTAGTCTTTAAGAACGCAACTGGCGGCACTGTTTTGCCGATCAGGGCATCTGGGGCAAGACATGACAGTGGCGATTCTGCACCAGACGCAGGCGATATAATCTTTATTTATTAATGCTGGGTTTAGGACTTGGCTTAGGTCTTTCCAGGGTTGGAAGATCAATCGTAGCTATCATACGAGATGGCTTAAAGGCATTTTACCGTTTTAGAGACACCACCCCCGACTTCCTTCTGGAAGGTTCAACTTCGTTCGATGGGACTGATTATATAGATACTGGTTCAACATTTCAAACTACATTAAGAAGTTCATTTAGTATAGCAATGTGGGCAAAACCTTCAGATGGTATCCCTTCTGCATATAATCAATTATTTGCTTGTAAAAACTCTACAGAGCAAGATAGATTATATTTTTATATTGATACTTCTGGAAAATTTGGCGGTCTTTACATTTCTGATAATGACGCTTCAGAAGCAACAACTGCTTCAGCGGTATTTAGTAATGGGCAACAAGAATGGCATCATCTTGTTATGGTGGTTAATGACGAAACAAATCAAATTGCTTTATATGTAAATGGAAGTTTGCAAACATTGGATGGCACAAATGACGGAGATTTATCAGGGGTAACTTTTGCCGATTACACTTCTGATATTAACCCAGTAATCGGTGCTCAAAATTACAACGGTACAATACAGGAACATTTTACAGGCTCAATAGCCAATGTCGGTATCTGGTCAAGAGCCTTATCAGCATCAGAAATCGAATCTATCCAATGGCGAGGTTCTTACTCAGAACTACAGCACACTGAACTCACGAATCTGGTGAGTTGGTATGACCTTGATTCTATAAGTGTCGGTAGTAGTTTGGTGACGAATGGCACTTTTTCAAGTGATACAACTGGCTGGTCAGGAGGTAATGCTTCATTAGCAAGTGTTTCTGGTGGTCAAAGTGGAAACTGTATCGAAATAACAATGTCATCTGCTGGAGCATCACTGGCTTATCAGTGGGTTGCAGGATTAACAAGTGGTAAGTCATATCAATTTAATGCTTATGTAAAATCTGGGACATCTGGAAATGATGCTTGTAAAATAGAACTAAGAGCATCTGATGGTGCTGAAGTGTTAGGAACAACAAGCACTACTTCCACAGATACTTGGACAAAAATAAGTGTTATTGGTAGTCCTAAGAGTGGTCAAGTTGGAGTTTATCTATATTTAATAAGGACAACAACTGATGCAGGAACAATCTTATTTGATACAGTTTCAGGTGATAAAGTACAAGTTTTAGATAGTAAAGGCTCTAATGATGGTGATGTCTATGGTGCTACAGTAAACACAGATTCCTACTCTGGCACTTCACCATTCAAGCCCAGAATAAAAGATATAGCACAGCCGAAGATGGCGGTGCAGTTGGCTGATGGGAGTACCAGTTTTGATGGAGATGATTATATAAGTTTAGGTAATGATTCAAGTTTACAAGTAGGTACAAGTGATTTTTCATTATGTGCTTGGGTATATAGGACTGCTGATGATGGTGCAATATTTAGTTGGGGAGATATTGCTTCTCCACCGGGTTGGCAACTTTATGAATCTGGTGCTGAATTACTTCGGTTAAGGATTGATGATGGTGGAGGTTCTTTAGATAGTTATTCTTCTACTGCTCTCCCTGAAGATGAATGGGTTCATATTTGCCTTACAATGGATAGGAATAGTGCAACTGGTATAAAAATGTATTTTAATGGTTCTGATGTTGGTGTTACAGAGGACGATGCAACTGGACAACAATTAACTTTCAGTGGTGGAAGCATAGGTGCTTATATTGGAGCAAGGTATGGGGGAGGCTTAGCGTCTTATCACTCAGGGAAGATTGCCAATGTAGGACTCTGGACAAGGGCATTAACCCAAACTCAAATCCAAGAGGTGATGTTTGCCGAGAAGTATTCTGGACTTACAAGTGACCAAAAGACCAATCTGGTATCTTGGTATGATTTGGGGGATACGAGTCTTGGGAGTGAAATGGTTACTGGTGGTGACTGTTCTACTGATTCGTTTACTAAAGGAACTGGATGGACATACGACTCTGATAATGAACAGTATGATGCCA
>VTLG01002319.1_pt1 | contig 38262 bp, 56 predicted proteins | sample 4694571 | NCBI WGS metagenome assembly VTLG01 (sample SAMN12604809, study PRJNA352737) | marine metagenome | biome: ENVO:00000447; feature: ENVO:00000209|ENVO:00000569|ENVO:01000036; material: ENVO:00002151; isolation source: viral sequences binned using virsorter ...
GGCTGCTTGCTCTGGAACATTCTTGCTGCTTGTTTCCGCTTCTGGCGTATATATAGCACCACCGATTGTCCATGTTGGGAAGTTCGTATCGGCGCGCAGGAACCCCTGCAATAAAACCGTTACGGCTGAACCTGCTGACCCCTGATCTGCAACGACCATCCCCATCGCCCTAGAGGTCGCCGTTGCTGTTGCAACCGCCTTCCATACTCTTGTGTCTGCTGCTTTCAAATAAACAACTTCACCAACTTCCAACGCTTCCCCTGCTGTAAAGGATGCGGTGATTCCTGAGTAGACGGTATCGGCTGGAGTTGAATCAATAAATATGTCTTTCGTTACCGTCATGTTGCCATCAAGCGCAAGCGTCGAACCTGAGAATGTAAGGTTCGCCTCAGACGTAACAGTTCCATCGCCATCATCGGTCAATATCTGATTCGCAGAACCACTCACTCCGACCGGATGCAGGTCGGTGACAACCAGCGTCGCCCCTGATCGGTCTAGCCCTGTCGTTGCAACCGTCCCTGCAATCGTGTCCAAGAGATCGGCAAGTGCCTCTTTTTTCGTGGCGTTGCTATCATCTGAATCAATAAAAGCGAAGCTGTCGCCATCAGCCATTACCCCTGCGGATAAGTCATTCAGATTTAACGCGACTGTCGCTGCTGCCGTTTCGCTCCCGCTGTTGGCAATCGTGGTTCCCCCATTTGTGGCGTTTGCCAATGTAGCGATGTAATTGCCCGTTGAATGAGTACCTAACGTGATGAGATTCGTAAGTGCCGTTGCACCTGTCCCGCCATTCGCCACAGGGAGCGTTCCTGTAATGTCGGTAGTAAGATTAGCCTGTGCCCATGCTGAAGTGCCTGTACCGGTCCCTCTGAGGACTCTGTTAGCGACTGGAGTGCTTGCCCCTGTACCGATTTTCCCTTCTATGGCAACAATCGCTTCGGAATGGACTCCATGCAAAGTGCTGTGAACCTTATTTGCATCCCCGTCACCGTCAAGTTCTACACCTGATAATGCAGAAGCAACTGGCTGATTAGTAGTTGTGTCTAACGCTGCGGGATAATTTGTACCCATTATTCAAATCCGCTCCTTCTAAGACCTCTCCATGTCAAAGCATCTGCGTCTCGATCTTGTCCTCTTTGCCATGACTGGTGCATAGCTTTCTCGACCTCGGTTTGCACATCTGATCCCATAAGGCTACCAGCTACATTTACATTCACAATATGCACCTTCTCGCCCTGCTGGTTTCTACCGAATAACCCACCTGCGTCTATCCCTGCTCTTGCTCCCTGTGATTTTAGAACGCTCATAGCAGTAGCAGTACCGCTAGTCATACCGCCTACACCCTCAGTAGGATAAAACCGTCCTAAGTTAGAAGTGTATACCGCTGGCATCGCCATAGCGTATGCCTTCATATTTTCAAATACGGCTGCTGCTGCCTCATCGGCTTGCGCCATGAATGCCTGTCGCTGAAATAAATTTTCTAGTTCTTTTCTGAGTTTTTCTTCTTCTGCTTTCTGTTCCGCAATCCTTGCAGCTTCTTGTTTAGCTGCCCAATCTGCAAGCACCTGTTCCTTGAACGCTTGATTTGCCAGCATCTGATCTTTTATTGCTTGGGCTGCTGCTTTGGCTGCTGCTTTCTCATCGTCGACCGCTTTCCAACGCGCTTCTTTCTCTCTAGCAAATCTATCGTTTGACGCGCTGATGAGATCTTCTGCGTACTGCAAAGCGTCATTTAGCCCTGCCTGATTTTGCGCATCGATGATGGTTTGCATTTGTTCTATTTGTTCTTTTATCGCAGGATTGATCTCCTCTAAACTTTCCACTACTCCCGTAGCCACAAAACCGACTACCTTCTCAAAGTCGACAAATTGCGTTTCTAGTTGAGCAAGCTGATCCATCCTCTCGTTGAAGGCTTCCCGACGGTTCATCTGCCTGTCGAACAGATCCATCGCAGTTCCCATTGCGTAGAATTCCATCGTTACGCCATTGATTTCTTCTCTATACCTCCCGAATGCGTCTGCGCTGTACGCAAATTCTTTCTGCGCTTCTTTCGACGAAGTAATGGCATCGTTAGAAACTTTGATAAGAGCTGCCGTTCCAGCAACAACCAATCCAATCAGAGCCACAGTTCCCGCACCGACCGCACCGACAATTCCTGTCAGAAATAGTGTTGATGTTTTTAGTGCCCCAAAGGCAGCAGCTAAATTTGTAATCGCAATTCTTAAAATAGCGATGCCTCCAACAGTGGCAGCTAACGCAAGAACTGACATAGTTAGTCCTTGGTTATCACCGATTGCTTCTGACGCTTCTACTCCCAGTTCTGCGAGTTGTTCAAACGTAGGAGCAAGATTCTCACCCATCTCAATCTTGGCATCGTTCATCGCTGCGGTCATTTCGGCAAACTTCTGGCTGGTACTATCAGCCATTTGGGCATACGCGTCCTCTACTCCACCGGCAGCATTCTCCATCGCTTTCATATTCTCTAGAAACGCTGGAGTATTCTTACCCGTCAACCCCATCACCGCTTGCAAGGATTCTACTGATCCAACCGCCTTGATAAATTCTGCTTCGGTCGCTCCGCTTTGATCTTGTAATTTGTTAAACGTACCGACCAGCCCGTCGGCTCTAATTGCTGCCAAGCCTGATTCATACCCAAGTGCTGCAAACAACTCCTCCATCTCGGCAGTTGGTTTTGCGAGAGACACCATCGCCTGTCGAACCTGAGTCATAGCAACTCTGGTAGGAGTACCGGACAATGTAAGTGTTGTTACCGCAGCAGAAACTTCTTCAAGTGAAATACCAAGTGCAGAGGCAACAGGAGCAGCTTGGAAGAAGAATCGTGAAAGTTCTTCTATGGTCGTTTTACCACGACGCATTGTAGCGAACATAATATCGGCTACATCTTCGGTTTCAGATGACGCGTAGCCGAAAGCATTTACAACAGAGGTTAAACCGTCAACGGCTGTTTCTAAATCAGTTATGCCACCGATAGAAGTCTTAGCAGCAACCGTCAGAAACTTTATTGCGTCTGCTGGTGCTTGTCCCGCTGAAATCGTTGAATATAACGCTTTCGCAGCATCTACCGCATTGATCCCAAACTCTTTAGATAAATCCCTAACCTGCTGCTTAAGAACATCGAGATCAGTGTTATTGAAGTTGATGAGAGTATTTACTTCTCTCATGCCCTTGTCGAAATCGGCAGCAGCCTTCACCGACAAAGTTCCGAAAGTGACAGCAGCAGCACCAGCCATCAACATGCTACGCTGATGTTTCTCTAACGTAGAGTTAACCCCTCGGATTCCTTTCTGTAATTTGGAAATCTTCCCCGAGGCTAAATCTTTTGCCGTTAGCGTAATTTGGACTTCGTTAGCCATCTCTTTTTGGTGTCGCTGCCTCTACAAGTTTAATAATCCGCAAAATCGAAGCATCTTCCTCTAAGAGTTGAGACGGTAAGCAACTATATCGTTGGCACAAAGTATCAATAATTAATGCTTGCGCTAATTCTATTGGCTGCTCGTCGCCAGTGTCTCCAAGATGGGCGAATCGTTCTGCGGATTCAATAAATTTGCTGACGGTTCTAACACGATCGCAGACCACTTCGTTACCAAAGCAGCAAGTAGTCGTGCCGGTGCGACCGTCAGCGCGCTTTCGCTATTAGCCGGTATTTCTTTTCCTTCATCATCTGTGAGGTTCCACGATTCTAAAACTTCATCGCACCAAATCGTATTCGCCTCAACTGAGTCGGCATTGTCATCAGAAAGCATTAGAGACTGGATTTTCATAACCGTTTTCAGCGGTAAATCCAGACTGCAACGTATTTCTAAGCCATCAAAGTCGGTTCCTTCGAACGTAATGTTCGCGACTCTTTGCGCCTTACCAATTTTGAATTTCTTACTAGACATTGTTCCCCTCTAATCGTTTATGCCCAAGTCGGCACAGTGCCACCGGTTAATACTCCCGGTGCCGTAAATGTCAATTCTCCACCAGCACCACGGCTCAATGCGTAGTCGGTAAAGAATGTCTCATTCGGCAGGGATTGACCACTGACTGTAATCGTAACTGTGCGCGCCACAGATGTAGAACTAACCGTCTTGAATACGTCGTGAGACATATTGGACGCATCGTTGAATACACCTGTCACCCCGATTGAGAAATCAGCAAGAAGCAACAGTCGCTCCATCCCTGATTTATCGAGTCCGGTTACGTCTTGGACAGCGCGTGGAATTGCAAAATCGAAGTTCGTAATGTCGTTCGATATTGTCCTTGCTGAACCACCTGAGTCATCTATGGCTAATGCCATCCCTAATCCAGATTCTTTTGCCATTTTTTTAGCCTTCCAACTTGTGTAGTTGCTCGCCCATCTCATCGACCCATTGGTCTGGCTCTTTACGTGAGAACCCTCGACCATTGTTGACGGTGAAAATACTAGGTCGTTCTAAAGAGATAAGATGTTGATTGCGACGAAAACATGGCTGCCCCGGAGCAAATGTAAATGTGACGGTTCCTTCCGACCGGGACTCAGTGAAATGCAGCCCTGAGTAATTCCGAATCCAATCGGCATTATCCTTATCGTTATCGGCAAGGATTGTCTGCCACCCACCGAGGTAATGCGTACAGTCAACTTCCTGACAAGTTGCTTTGCGAAAATGCGTTGCCGGTGGTGCTGATGCCCTATATGTCTGCTGCATCGCCTCTCCTAAATAGAACAGCCAGCACTAGGCTTGAAATAGACCCTGTGACTGTGCAGCGGACGTATCTATTTACCGTTCCTGAGACGGTTGCTCTTTCCGCTGTTCGACCTGTGATAGTCGTAAATGTAATCAGGTCAGACCAACTGCTCCCGTTTGTGGAATCTTCTACTTTTACCGTTGCTGTCCCAGAAGCAATCGAAAACGCTTGAACATATGCTGTCGCCCCAGAAGAAGATGAGGCTGATTGGTCGACCGTCGCAAACGACGCTGCTCCTGTGGTTGCTTTTCCCGTCGTGAGTGATACTCCCCATTCGACCGGAGTGGCGTTACCCTGCACCGACGCTGAAAACGTTAGACCACCATCTGCTGTTCGTGCGCCATCGTAGTTCATCTGCTTCCCGACAAGCGCAGCACCAGCGTCACCTACTGACCCACCCATAAGGAACATCGCATGTTGGTCAGACGTAGATAACCCCTTCAAAGCAGCGTGTTCTTGATTCGACGCGTCATTGAAGAATGAGTCAAACTCTATAACGCCATCGCTGTGCGTCAGCAGCCTGTCCTGCGCTGATTGGTTTATAGATGCGACCTCAACGACCCCACGAGGAGAAGCGATGGAACTAATCGCGCCAACGTCGCCTGACAGGTCGTATCCTGCGAAATAAAATTGATTCCCGAGTCCTGATTTCTTAGCCATAGTTTTTAGGGAGCGATGCTCTCAGCCTCCAGATCCTGCAATTCTAAATTAAATGAGATCGTACGAAAAGTATTCCCGCCGATATCCGACCAGCCTACTGCTGCCAATGAAATATCTAAATCTGTAACATTACCGCCAAGCTGCGCATCGCCGTAAAACCCTGATTGTACCGCACGACAGGCATCCCAAATCTCTAACTCTAATTTCTCTCGTCCTTTAGCACTTGCAGGAACGCGCCAGTAACAGCGAATCGTCCAGATTTGCGTAACCATTATTTTGTTTAGCGTTTTCGTTTTTGCGCTTTCACCTGTGAACCAAGCAGCGCACACTCTGTCACCTGACGGTACAGACAACGGTTCTCCGATTAACACCACTTGAAAATTAGGGGAACTATTCGCCTCAAGAATGGTCTTAATGGTTGTTACTGCACCTGCTCGGCTCATATAAGAGCCTTCTTTATATGCTTGGCAAAGTATTTATCAGCGTTAGCGACCAATTCTCCTTGGAGTTTCTTACGCGCCTTATCGAACATTCGGTAGCCCTTAAACCTCGTAGTCTTGTTTCGTTTGCTTGTCCCTTCAATCCAAGTGGCATATACGACATTCGCTCCTTGCCGTACCGCACCGGCATCTGTTTGGGCAACTAAATCACGCACCAATTCCCCTGAGACAGATCGCCGTAAGTGTCCGGTTACGACTCCATGCCCTTTCCATAGTTGACTTTTTACTCGTTCTTCTGAAACCAACGCCATACGAGTAATGCCTTTGTTCAACGCTTTAACTAATTCTTTATCTACTGTTGGGCTAAATAACTTGCCCTTCAATTCAACTTGGAAGCCTAGCCTAGACATAAATAGCTGTCTCCCGACGGTTCAAATAGTGGTTCAATCGTTTGAGGATTTGTCGTTCTTCAAACTGCGGATTAGTTAATTGCATATCACCTGACCCAAGTACGTCGGTCGTTCCCATGTCTCGGCTACGCCAGTACGTCCTTGAGACGTCCAGACAGACCTGCGCAACGTCCGCTGGGTACTTCCACCGGTAATAGGTTGCGCCTCCGCTGTGTGTGGCTGCTGTGGAACCGTTTATGCCACGTATGACTGTAAGGTTGTTCCCTGAGACTGCGGTCACATACATTTGCTCAGAATCTACAACGATTGTGTCACCGACGTAAGTGCCCGATCCAGAACCTACCGATACGGTTGTAGAACTGGTGCTGCCGATAGCATCAACCGTTGATAGCGAAGTCTTATCGTCCTGCCAGCCCCATGTGCCTAAAATCGTTAGCGTCTGTTGCCCTGAGTAAAGACTGTCGGTAGTTTCTTCTTCCAATTTCAATATCGTCTTTGGCGAGGAATTGTAAGGTTCCAATAAATAGTCATTCCCGATTCCTGCTGTCAGGACGGTATTCGCCGACCTTGCCGTATCGTGGTAAGCAGTTACGGTTGTTGCTGAAATTAGCCAATCATCTAATGGAACGATTCCCGCACCGGATAGCTTCGATGCCCAATAATCAGGAAACGAAATTTCATTGTCGACCTGCTGTAATTGATCGTCGCGTAATGCGCCGGTTCCTAAGTCATATGTCCGCGTCTGGATACGCGGTCCGAATGATCGCCCTGCGTATTGGTCGATACGTTGCGCAGCAGCCTCTAAGACGCGCAGAATCGGAGCCTCGTCAGTGTCCCAATCTGTTACGTGATCTGTCCCACTGAGGTAACTCCGAAAATCATAAACATTTACGTAATTATGATAGGTCTGCGCCATTGGCTATTTGTCCTCGGTCGCACCTGCGTTTTTATTAGATGCAGCTTTGCGTTTCTTTGCTGCGACTTTGCCGATTATTTGAAAGTGGTTCGGGTATTTTTTCGCCCGTACTTCGTCCATCACGTATTCGCCAGTAGCGTTATACACATCGTCTGCTACCCGTCGCCCTTCAATACATAATACTTTTACTCTTGCCATATTTACCTTTCAGAGCAGGTGACTCGCCCCCAAGTCCAAAGAGGACGAGCCACCATTTCTGTTAGCTGCGAATGTCTTGGTCTCCAATAACTAGGACACCTTGAACCGCTGCTGCTGTTGCATTAGTAAGCACAGTTTTCACAAATGGCTTGCCATTCGGGATTTCAAAATCAACTATTACAGTTGAACCTGAGTCCCCACCAGCTTCGGTCATTTGAGTAATCGCTGCGCCAGTTATGTCTGCGTAAGAACCGCCACTGGTTGCCGAAGCCTGTACTTTACAGTCGACAGTTCCAGAGGAAGAAATTACACCAACAGTCACAACCAATGCTGCCTTTGAGTAACCGGTTAGGTCAATCGCAGCAGACGTAGTCGCCCCTGCGCTCTTGCTAACTGGAGCCAACGCAACATTGATTCCTATTCGATTTGAGAGTTGATTAAAACGAGGCATAAAACTCCTACTGAATCTTGAAGATTCGGAAAGCGTCAGCCAAGCCAACTCGCCCGTCGTACCGTGATCGTGCGAAGAAACCAACTTGGTCATTCGCAACGTAAATCGAATCGTCCCGTTTCATGGACATTCCGATTCGGTCAATCAGGTAGTAGTTACTGAAGTCACCAATACAGCCGACTTCTTCATTCGTTGCAATCGCTGCTGCGTTATCCCAACCTGTGCCGTCAAACAGAAGTGTCGGGCGACCAAGTAGTGTGCTGGCAGGTGCTGCGGTAAGTGAACCCTTCGACGATGTGGTGTCGAGAGTGTTTACCTGCTGCATGAAGCTGCTAGTCGTGGATATCGAAGCATTAGCGCGGAATTGCGCAGGTAGGTCGTAGTACCAAGTGTAAATGTCGGCAATCGAGACAGCAGATGTTGAGTCTGTGTCTGTACCGTCAGTCGCACTTGTCCTAAGTCCTTCTGCCTCACCGGAGCCATCACCTTCGATCAACTGCTGATCTTCGTAACGACCCTGCGCCTCACCAAAGATTTGGGAGAGCAACGCTGGAAGATTTACCGCTGAGTCCTCAAGCAACTCGTTGGATACCTTCACAGTCCCACCAGCCTTGCGGATGGTAAAAGTTACCTGCCCGACTGTTGGGGTATTGTCGCCGTAAGCAGCTTCCTCTGCGATGGCAGCCCAAGAGACTGAACCCATCGTTGGGAGATAACCGTCTTTTAGCGACGTAGTAATTACCGTACAAGCAGGACGATGTACCCCACCCGGAACTCCGGTGTTGTGGATTACCTGAGTGCGGAAATCTTCTGGAACGAAGTATCCACCCTCGTTGTCTGTTCCCTCTTGCATAGCTTTGAGTTCATCCGAGTCAGCCAGTTGCCAGAATTTCTGAGCATTCGGTGATCGGTCTCGGAACCATTTGATCCAAGTGTCCTTGTAGAAGTTTTCTTCTTCCTTAAGGTTTGAACCCATTTGCTCCCGTACCCAAGTAGGCTGAACGGCTGCCGGTAGACCCTTAACCCAGTTCGCTGGCTTATAGTCGTTTCGATAGTCCTTGCCTTCATCGGCGGGATTATAAAGTTTTGCTTCTTCGTAACTCAATGGCACTGTATTTGTTGGTGCATTGAAGTCACCGGAAAGCACTTCCAGTTTGCCCTTCTCAGCTTCAAGAGCATTAGCAGTTTCGACTTTAGAGACTGCGTCCTCTCGCGCCTTCTGGGCAGCTTGTACTTCGCCTTGTTCCAAAGCTGCGGATGCTGCATCTAGTGCAACGCGCGCTTCTTCACGAAGTTCATTCACCTTATCCATTACTTTTGCCTTCCAGTAATGTCTAGTTTAGTTCGTTCGATTTCTATTCCCAAACGTATTGCTTCTATTTCCGCGTCTGAGGCAACATCCGGTTTTGTCGGTGTCGTGTCAGAGGCAGCCTTAGCCGTTATTGTCTGAGTGTCCGGTGATGCGCCACGTAAAACCGGAGAAACCTCGACCCAATCGAGATTCTTGATTACGCGGACATTTTCACCATCTTCTAGTCGTTCAAGATCGTCCTCTAATGCTCGGAATCCTACCGACCATTCTTTGACGCTCCCAAACTCTACGTCAGCGAAAGCCTCTCGCCCTCGCTGGGTATTCAAATTGAATTGCATTACAGCCTTTAATCGTCCTTGGTGCCAGCCCGTACTGCCATCATTAGCCACGTCCACAGCAGCAGCATCAATGACTTTCCCAACCGGAGCAGACTGATCGTGAAACCAAGCAACGCTCTGCCCACCTTTCTGGATAGATTGGTCGAATGCCCCCATCTCAATGATTTCGTTATCGTGGTCTACGACTCCCATTGAGTTAACGTATGCTTCTACAATCCCCTCGGCAGCATCTACCGTACTGACTTCGGATTTTACGGTCTTATAAATTAGTTCGCTCATTCGGTTACTCCATCAATTACTGCTGCGAATGCTCTTGTGCAATTTGGGTGGGCTATCGGATTATCCAGTGCCCAGTCTAAAGATTGTCGTGTATTTGAATACGGAGCGCATAAAGCGTCATCATCTCCATCCCTTACGATGACCTGCGTAACACCAGCGGTACGATAGCGCGCTGCCGTAGATGCGTTTTGCGAATGCGCAATTTCTGTCCTCGCAATCGCACGCGATCTGTTCTTGTACGTTTCCCTAACAACGCTGCGCAATCCTGCGTAGTCATCTTTCGGTACTCCTCTAACTATTTGTCCAATACTATATCCTCTACCCGTCCCTGTGCTAATTTGCGAGCGGATAGCAGACCGAGAAACGTCGTTTATTTTAGACCCTGCGCCACGTAACGCATTCTGAAGGATCGGTAATTCGGGATCAAACGGCATCGGCTTAAATATCCCTGCATCTTCAATAACATCCCATGTGCGCTTCATGGTTTCTTTTAGCACCGGAGATATTGTTTCTGCCAGTTGTGCGTCGGCTGCTAGAGGAATAATAGTTATCTCATTGAATGGCATCTGGACAACCTTCGTATCTGCTTCATTTTCTGACAAATACCTGCCCATAATCCCATCGGCTCTGTTTAGCTGCTGTTCAAAATACTTCTCTAAAACCTGTTCAAGCCTGTCCACCTCCTCGTCGTAGGACTGCTCCAACGGCTCCAGCAACCGGTTCGCCGAAGGTTGCGTGAGTGCTTTTAGTTCAACGTCCGCTCCGCTCCTTGTAGCGAGCGTAGACGGTAAGAACCCTGTGTGTTCCAACTCGGTTTCAATGCCAGCCGTTAGTAATGCTGACTCAGGAGTGAAACCAGCGTTAATTAACTCTTTGGCGATTTGCGCTCTCGTTAGTTGACGCTCAACAAGTGCAGACTCATCTTCCTGCAACGCTTTCACCGCACTAAAATCGAAACTCAGGCTGCCTCGCTCTGCCGGGAATTCGTGAGCAAGAGTATTAACCATGAATCTTTCAATCCTGCGATAAAGCGGGAGTAACGTTTCTTCCCAGAAAGATTCGCGTGCTTCCCTGTAATTACTGTACGTGCTGCGCTGTAATCCCGTGTTCGCACCGACAAGGATTGCAGGTACACCGAATGCCGAACAGATGCGCGTCTCTGACAACGCACGTAATTCTGGAATCTCCATCTGACCGATTGGGCTACCCATTGTTTCGTAGCTAGCGTCCTCGTCAAGAATAGCGATCCGATGCCAGTTCTTATTGCCTCTAAACTGCGACCGCCACTGCGTCCGTAGCCTGTCAGCCTCGTCTTGAGAACCGATTTTACGTTTGAGTTTCAAAATACCTGACGGGACACCAGCGTTATTGAAAAATGCCCTTGTGAAATTAGTGGCATCTGTATCCAGCGATATTTGCCTGAGTAAAACCTGTAATGGCGAAAGTCCGTAAAAGTCATTATTCGGATTCGGGAATTTTAAGTGACCAATATCTTCTGCCGGTATGAGATAGCGCGCACCATTTACGTCGTATAGGAATCCTTTTCCGGGAGCCACTTGTACTCGGTCGGGACGTAAGAGCATCAGGGAAACAACGCCGACCCCTGCGCGCTCTTTCAAGACGTAGGCATTACCCGCTATTTGAAGATGTGTAATTAGGTTTTCTAAGAAATCGTATTGAGTGAAGTCGTGCGATGGTCGATGAACCAAGTCGCCTAGTGGCGCGCTCTCTATTTCTTCGTGGTCATCGTCGTACAATCTGAGGACTGCTTCGGCTGCACTGGTAGCGATTTCTCGTATACATGAAAAAACAAGCTCGTTGCCAGCATACCCCTGCTGAGAGAAGCTAGCGTAATTAGCATCGGGAAATCCCGGGAGCATATTCGTTGCTTGAACTACGCTGCTGACTACGTCAGTATTCGCCTCTTTAGTGCGGAAGATTCGGTCAAGAAAACTCAAAGCCACACTCCGATTCCGGGAGACCGGTCTTGGTGGAACACAGCAAGTGCCAACGCGCAAACGCCATCGTCATGGAGTCCATCGGGAGCGGAATATTGCGCGCCGGTTCTTGTGTAAACATACTCAAAGCTAAGCAACTCATTCAGTAGCAACCCTTCTGGAAATGTGATCTGGTTTTGCTGAATAGCAACTGCCAGTCGTTCCATCAACTGTTGCTTCGAACTGCTTGTAAATTTGAATCCCTCGTAATTGCTACCGGCTTTAGCGAGGAACTCTAAGATAGCATCTCCGACACCGGTGCTGTCAACTAAACAGGGAGTTTCGCCAGAGAAATTGATGATTCGTTTGAGTGTTTCTTCCCAAGGAGACTGCCATCGTTCTGAACGACAAACGTTTCCATTTTCATCTAATCCAATTCCCCAAGTCCAGTCGGTAGATTTCGCTAAGTCCCAGCCCCATACGACCGGTTCTTTATCGGACATAGCTGGCACGACGCAACTGTATATCGAATCGATGCCGAAAGGATTGCCCTCATCGTCACTCGGTTCTGCCATGTAAAGTTCTTTGAAAACATTTTCGGGTAAATCTCGGCGCGCTTCTGCAACTTCATCATCGGAAATGACTTTAGCGTCGATAGCATCAGCAGCAGTAATCTTGGAATACTTCCAGCCTTCTATCCCTGATTCTGCTTTTCGTGCTAACTGATACGCCCAATTCTTACGTCCTTTGACGTTTCCGATTATGCGTATCGGTCCTCTTGTGGCTGTGAGCGTCGACCGGACAGCAAACCACGCTTCCTCACGACAACGAGTAGCCTCGTCTATAACGGCTGCGAATACGTCCTCTCCGTAAAGCGTATCGGGCTTCTCGCCACCCTTAAACCAAATAACCGACCCATTGTTACGCAGGGTAATCGTCATGGCTGAATCGTTAGCGATGTAAAGTTCCCGAGGCAAACCGTTTTTCAGTCTCCGGTATGCGATCTTAGCCTGTGCGTAAATCGGAGCGATCCACCAATAGTTCCGGTTTTTACCGTCTACCATTGCCTGTTCTGCCAGCCATACCATACAACCAACGGTCTTTCCCGATTTCGTCGATGCCTCAACTACGCTATATCGTTCGGGACAGAAGATCGCTGCTTTCTGTTTGTCGTACAGCCACGGTCGGGTATATTCAAGAGGTCTGGTCGGTGTCGTCGTCATCTGAAATCTTTATCGTGAATGCATTGAAGTCACCAGTCATATCGAGTTTCTGAGTACGTCCGTACTTTTCGGGGAGGATATGCTCTAGCAAGAACATTACTAATCGCTCGTTACCTGCGTTTGCCATCGCAAATGCTTTGCCTTCGATTGTCTCCGCACCTTCGGCTTCTGCCTGTTTTACCTGCTCGTCAAAATCAGGGTCTTTACGACGTGCCTCGTAGACCGATTGGCGCGATACATTCGCCACCCTCGCAGCGTAACGCATTATCGGTATCTGAGAATACGCTTCTACAAACGTCTGCTTCCAGCGTTGCGATCCTTTGTCTTTCTGTGATCTAACCAAGGTGGTTCTTTATTTCTCCTGCAATCATTTCGGGCTGCCAGCGGGAATCCAAAGTCAGGTATACGTGGTCTATAAAATCAGCTACTAAGTTATCTACTTTCGTTACCCTGCCTCGGAACCATGACGTAGTAAAAGTAGACCCTCTGTCGACACAACGCTGCCTCGCTACTTTCGGTGGGCAGTAAAGATGAATAATTTTTAAGTTCCAGCCACCATCCATCAAAGCATTAAAGAATTTTCCATTCGCTAACCGGTCGCCTTCTGCCAATACGTGCCTATACTCAGGAATAGTTACCAGCCAGTCCAAGACCTTTGGTTGTGCATTGTACGACAACACGTCTGTTCCCGGATACGTTTCTCTGTTCCTGCCTATTTGAAGCAAGCCTGACGCGTACTCAATATACGGGATCGGTTTCTTAGGTTCTTGCGTAATTTTATCGTCTTTCAAAGCACGCGCCACAGCAGTTGATTTACCGCTTCCCGGAATGCCGATAATGTAAGTGAAGTCCTTTTGCATAATGATTAAGAGGATGCGATGGGATGTAATGGGGCATGGGTTTTTCCGGTCAACAAGAAGTGCTTGAATGCTTGGTTTTTCAAAGCAACCGGTCGTACCTCTAAGATGTTTTGGACAACATCCTCTCCCGACAGCCCTAAGTTACGCATAACTAAACCTGCCACGAAAAACGACCTGTTATACGCGTTGTAACAGTTGATCAAAACAGGCAAGTCATCTTTCAAATCAATTATTATTTGTTCGGCAATTCTCCCTGCTGCTTCCAGTCCCTTCTCGTCCAGAGCGACGTCGTAGAGAGGCGAGTGAATAAACTCTACGTTCTGTAACTTGCCCGATGCTAATCGTTCATCTGGGGAACGCGTAGTGACGTTATAAACTTTACGAATACCATGCCTTCGCAAAGTGTCACGTAATTCAAGTAAATCGAATCGACGAGTGTCTTGTGAAACCCACAGTCGTGGGTATGGGGAAAATAATTTCATTGCGACTCTTTCTTGACTGGTTGCGATAAATCTGTTGTAGCGTCGTAGTCATATATTCGATCTGACCACGTATAGCCATGGTCAGGCATGCACGATCCAAGTTCTTTGCGTCTACCTTCCCAGTTATTTACTTCTCCTAATGCCCATCTTGGGAACATCTCAAGTCTCGTCGCCCAAAACTCAGGCTGGTTGCCCCAATAATCGGCGACTTTTGTGGCATGTCCCATCTCACTGTCCAATGCCCTTCCGGGATATTGGTTACGTTTCAAAGACTGACCGAATTCACACAAGTAGACCTCAGTATTAAACATGCTTAATGGGACATCCCAACTTTCGGCTCGCTGCCTAAGATCGTCTACGAGTGCTGCGATACAAGCAAGTTTGTAGCTGTCATTTCCTTTCGCCAACTCAGGCTGTTCGTATAACCAAGACAGCACCAGACGTGGGCTATCTCCACCAACAGGACGTATATCCGGTAACGCAATGTCCCAACCGGTGCGCTGGTAACACTCTAGTAGCTTCAATAACGCATATCGCCCAAATCCCCAGACCTTACGACTCAGGCTGTCCCAGATGATTTCGTATCGCCACTCAGGATCACATGGTTCTTTCAATAGCGCAGGTAAATCCCTCTCGATCCACTGAGCATATTCAGTAAAACAGCGCGTAAATTTCTTTGGGGTGCGAACACTCCTACGCTCTGTTCTCAAAGAGAGTCCTTTCCAGTTCTCTACTATCCAATCGTTGAAAGTTTCGGGTGCTTGGAGAACCTGTTTTGGCGTTGCCCAGCTATTCCATATCGCTATTGCAGTCGGAGTGTTATACGGATTTACGTAACAGCCACTTTGCCACGCTTGAACATCCGTAGGCTTCCCTGTATTGAATGTCTCTGCAACCATAGCAAGGTGCGTATCGGGTCCCGTTGTCCATCGGTCATATTCAACAAACTCCCTAAATCGCTGCCATAACGTTTCGGTAGCAAGAGGAGCAGTCGCCAAGCCACCATGTGGTATTAACGCAACCATGGGGTTATTTCATAACGAGTCATATTCGTTCATTTTCCTTCATGATCGTTCTTTTTACGTCATGATGCTTCATGATGCTTCATGATGCTTCATTGCCTTACCACAAAATCAGTAGTCACTGTATCCGCTGCTGTCGGCTCTATTCCCATTGCTTTGGTTGCTGTTCGCTTTGCGTGTTCTATTTCTTCTTCGGGAGTACCGCAAGCAACCATGTTCGTTCGGTAGTAAAGCACCAAGCTAATCCGCTCCGCATCCTCTGACTCCAACCGTAACTGCGTATTGCCATGCCATTCGTGGGCATCCATAAGAAGTAAGTCGCCGTCTTGCATATTGACTGCCAATCGGAAGCGAGGAAACGTCAGATACCCACCGGAAAATTTGCCCTTACGGAGAACAGCTAGGTTACTGAATCCTTCATCGAGATCGCCTTGGTCTTTATGCACTCCCGTCGGGTAGGTATTATTCACCGTTACGGTAGTCCATGGAGTGTCACCGATAACCCAATTCTCGTCTGTCGCCTCGGCTCTACGTTTCTGTCTTGCGTACCTGTCAGGCACGTATTGCTTAAACTCAGATTCCAAATGCTTGAATAGCGGAAATATCTCTTTGAACTTATCGGCATTTTTGCCTGTCCATGCGGTAGTGCGACAGAACGGGAACCTGCCTCCCTGCCGTTCAAAGTATCCGATCAGGCTACTCTTTATCGTATTAGCCCTAGAGTACCTACTCCCGTCCTTCTGGACTCGCTTCGACCCACTCGCAAGACCTCGGTTATCTGTCGTGTCCTGTATCTCATGCAACACCGGATACGATAAGTCTCTCAATTTCTGAGGTATCGATTGGGGCAAGTAAATGCAAAGCAGCTTACCGTCTGGCTTGTATACCTTGCTCGCGCCGGTCAGGAGTACGTTGTAATCCTTCTCGGTAATGATCTTGCCGACCTTCTCTTTCAATTCCTCATCTGGGATTACCGACCGAAGTCGAATCTGCACCAACGGCTGCATTATTTGTTTGCCTCGTATCCTTCGTCTATTAGCTTCATAACCACGTCGGTCGCATTGTCGTACTCCCACTTATCCGCTAGGAACGCAACCTTCTCCCGCACAACTTCAATCTTTGAAACTGATACGTAAAGAATAAATGGTTTGAGTCCTTCTGTTGCCATAGTGCGCTCGGCTATCGTATTGGGATCTTCTGTTGCTGCGATTGCCTCTAATGGGTTCTCGACATAGTCGGCATCAGTTTCTTGTCTGGGCAACGTTAGTTCATGCAATCCGAACTGTTCGTCAATGTCCTCCAGCAAAGTAACCAACGAGGCTTCGCTAGCCGACACTCCCTGCAACAGCTCTCCGAGCCTCTCAGCGTCGCTCTCAGCCATTGTGCCTATCGGGTCGTAAGTCGCTAAAAGTAAGTCAGCTTCTTCTTCCGATACGTCCAGTATTAGGACAGGGACTTTCTCGATATCCGCATGTTCGGTGCGCATGTGACCGTCGATTATCACCAACTCGTCATCATCGTTTTCGTAAGCGATAACCGCACCTGCGAAGCCAACCTGCTCTAAGACCGCATTGAAGGCATCCTGCTGTATCGAATCGTGGGTGCGCCAGTTCTTAGGGTTAGCTTTGAGGTGCTTGGCTGGCACGTGTCGTAGTTCTTTGACCCTGCTGCGAAATTTGTCGCGCGCCTGATCGCGTTGCTCTGTCATGTTTTGTTCCTCATTTCTAAAATAGGCGAGTCCTCTATAACCAGCGTACCTATGCCCGGAACTGGTATGAGCGAGAGGAACCACGCCCACGTGCATCGTACCACAAGGTAGGCAACGTTATAAAACCGGCTGCTCGCTCTGTCTGAGGACGTCAGGATCGCAGAACCTTATTCCTGTAAACGACCTCGACCCTAGTAACTAGAGTAACTAATTAACTAATAATATCGGTACTAAGTATCTAAGTAACTAAGTAACTACGCACGCGCGCAAGATGATCGGTCTTGATCGGTATTTGATCGGTGTCCATTTTTGCACCCCGAAAAACAAAATACCCCTGCCGAAGCAGAGGTACTTGTGCCAATTGTATGTAAGCTGGATCAGGACTCAAGTTCCAAGAACTTTATTCGGATCACTCGATTTTCGTGAAACGTATTATTCTGTTCTTCGCCGTATGACCCATCCCACGCATCTTCTACGTGCTTCTCACCAAAGCTGATGTAAGTCCTGCCGTTGCTGCCATAACCTAGAATCGAATACCATCCGTAAGTAGTAGAGACCAATTCGCCCTCAATCTGCATTGAGACCGTAGACCTAAATGGACTTACGACTGTAACTTTCTTACCGACCCATGATCGCATGAGTTTTTCGATCATTCGACGTTCTACTATTTCTACTTGTCCCATTAGAGCGTCTCCTGTAAAACTACATGAACAACCCGATGCTCATCTATCCAATATCTATCGACTCCATTGATGGTGGCGGTATATTCGTCCGAGCCACTGACGCTGAACAGTTCATAGCCATTCTGCGTCGTTACGGTAGCACCGGATACAAATATTCCTTCTAACTCGCCAGACACCTTCGTTACGGTAAGTTCGCTGGCTGAAATTTCTAAAATCATTCTTTGTTCCTTTCGTGAACCTTGCGACCACTTGATCGCTTTAACTCCTTTGCCCCACCGAGTCGGAACTGGGTGGGGCTGGTAGGCTGTATGTCTGTTGTGTTACTTAATCGAAATCTCCCGGTTGTAGATAACGCGTGGGGTTTTTATTGGGGCAGGACGTGTGGAAAGCGGTGGAGGTGCAACTGCATTCCACTTAGATGTGTCTCTGGTCTGTAAGCCAGCCTTGATAACATCGGGAGCAAGATTGCGATTGCATGTGGCAACCATTCTGTCGCCAGCTTGGAAGTGGCTTCTGTCACAATCCCGGTGGTGCCTGTAAACTATTGCCCCTGTGAGTTTTGCTAATGCCCTCACGTCTGCATCCATCCTGCTAAATGTGGAAGCGGGATGGGTGTGGTTTCCCGTGTACCTCGTAACTTTTAAGACCTTGGTTCCCTCGGTGTCTGACCATACCTTTACCAATCCGTCATAGGTCTTTTGTTGTAAGCATGTGTAACCTTCGGTGGTTGCTGTGCTGATAATCATTTCATTATTCCTTTTCGTTTTGAAACCGCTTGGTTTCTTTAACCCTTTTGCCCCTGCTCAGTGAGACTGGCAGAGGCTGGTGGGTTTATGTGAGTTGGTGTTAGCCGATGTAAAGGTGCTTGAAACCTGCGCCGAAAATACTCGTGGAGATTGAGGTTCCGCTCTCGTCATACCATGAGTCACCTTCGGAAATCTCATCGAGGTATTCGTCAACTAAATCTCGGGCTGTTGCTCGGCTGACTTTGACGTAGCAGGACTTGTCTCCGACAATTACGATTGCGTTGATTTTTGTGGCTTGGTTGATTGCTGTTGAGAGTTTCATTTCGTTAGTACCTTTCGTGCTTGTGTAGTTCCTTTGGAACTAAGTTTACGGACGTTTTAGCTATTGTCAAGCCCTATTTTTATACTGCAACCGAATTAATTTTTCGGAATTACATGGGAATTTCGGTGTTAATACCGAATTCTCGGTGAGCCTCATGCTCCGCGACAGCCTGTTCGATAGCGCGACAGAAATCCTCAGTCTGCGCTGCGCCGAATGGAACCTGCCACTCATCAAATCCTGTATCCGAAATCACAGCCTTGTAAATCTCGGCTCCTTCTCGGTCAGTCACAGAGACAACGTATTTACTGCGCATGGGGATAACGACCATTTCCTTTCTCCAGACGCTCTCTGAGGACGCTGGACTCATTGTCGCTAATAATCACAATCAATTCTAAAGTGGTCGAATAACTGGTATTCCTTGAACCCACCGACTCCACAGACGGGACACTTGATGTCAGTCTCAGCTTCTCCCTCATGGTCTGGGCAGTAACGTCCCTTTGGGGCGATCACACCGTAACCGTCGAAAGCAGCAGACCCACAAGAGGCGACTGTTTTCTTGTAATCGAAACGAGTCGGCTGTGGTCGTATAGGTACAAGTATCTCTACCATTTTTGAGCAATTCATTTTATTGTCCTTTCATTTCTGCTTCTAGTCTCGCTTCCCGTGCGTACTCATTGGCTAATTCCCTCTGGGCATCCCGACGTACCTGCTGCTGACGCTGCTGCTCAATGAGTTTCTGGGAGACGATGAATTTCGCCTGTCCCGGACGCTTGCCGAATGCGAACTTAGGATCGTCGTTGCTGGGAGTGACCGTAACCATCATGGATACCGTATCGCCTCGCTCGACCTCTGAGAGTGCCCTCGGACGAGTTACCCATAGCTTCCATCCATCGGTAGTCTTGACCGTCATCTTGAAGTCACCACCGAAAGCAGAATCCCGCCACTTGACGCTCAGGACTTCTCCGGTTACTTCGACTCGTCCGGTCGGAGCATCTTTCGCCGATTCCATAGCCTTCTCGTCGGCTGCTTTCTTGACTGCCCAGTCTGCGTCCCGCTGGACTGCCTTTATCACAGCAGCGATCTGACGCTCAGATAGTTCACCATTCTGCTCTAGCTTACCGATAACGTCCTTCACAAAACCATTCTCAGAATCCCTAGCCTCGACCAGCTTCGGATTCGCTGTGTAGATCGCAGCCACTCGCTCGGCTGTGGTAAGCCTTGTCCGGTTCAAACGTCCAGCCTCACGTAAGGCATGAAACTCGTTTGCTGTCAGATCAGATTCGAACCGGTTGTTCAAGCAGTCCTCGCCGACCACCAGCAAGGTTAGGTCTTTAGCATACGTAAGCAATGCTCCGTACCGGATGTGTGCGCCACAATGAGCGCACTGGTTGCCGATTACCGAATCCCTGTCACCGATATCGTCGGTTCGCCACCCCTTGGCTTTCAAATCCTCAAGAGCAATTTTCAGTGGGCTGTCGACGGTCTTGTATTGAGGAGTCATGTAATCGCCAGAGCCAGCCCGAACGTATCCAACTACCTTTCGTATCTTCAGAGCGATAGTGAAGATGCCGAACAACTCGTAGGCTTCTGGGTCGAAGCTAGGGCTACTCGGACGATGTATGTCTGTTCTCTTTGTCATTGTCGTTCCTTTCGTGAACTAGAACCGACTTGGTTCTTTAACCCCGAAGCCCCAGTCAGGAATCCTGCTGGGGCTGTGGGCTGTATGAGGTGAGCGTTATTTCTGTCCCGAACGATAAGCAGCGATCTTCTTTTTTGCCTCGATAACGTCGAGATTAAGGTTGCGGTTGCAAGCCCCAGCGAAATTGGTGTGAGTCCTGTCGCAGTCGAAACCATGGACATCAACCTTTGCACCTGACAGTTTGCGGAGTATCGCAACGTCGTGGTCGATCTCTTTGAAGAACTGCTGTATATTCGCTACTTCGATTGCAGGTACGCCATTGACGATAGAGAAGTCGTGAACAAACTGATAAGTAGTCTGCTTCAATACCTTCTTACCATCGAGCAACGTGACAAACGCAAAACTAAGTTCTGGGTTGATGTGAGTTTTTACTAGCATTTCGGTTTCCTTTTCGTTTGGCAGGGAAGTCCCTGTTAACCCCAATGCCCCTGCGTGGCGAACCAGCAGAGGCGAGTGGGTTTATGTCGGTAGTGATTATCGGCTAGTCAGTTCCCTTACCTCTAAGGGAGTGAGGTTGCTGTTGCAGTTACCGCTAGCGTTACGGTGAGTGCGGTCACACTGAACATCGTGAATCCACGCAGAGGCACCAGTGAGCATCGTAAGTTGAGCAACAAACGAGTCAGCTAAGTGATGCTGATTGGGAGCGTATCCACCGAAGGTGCGTTTGATCTGTTTGCCATCCGCATCGTTGAAGATTGCGTAGCAGATACCTTGCTTGTTCGTCCAAGTTTGAACCGAGAATTCGTACTTGTTGTCGTGAAGGTTGCTGGTTCTCAGAGTAGCCATTTGAAAGTTCCTTTCGTATAAAAACTTAGTCCTACAAATAATCATGGGGGTAAATATTGATATTGTCAAGACCTAAAATACCCCAATTTACGATACCGAGGAAAATTAACCTAAAACCCCCAGCCACCGAAACATAGCAGTTGGTGACTGGGGGCAACGAAAGGAACCGCATCGCCGAAGCGATACGCATATTCACGGTTCCTAACCGATTATGTATTCGGCTGCTCTCTGCGCTTGTGAGGCAGCGTTTACGACGAGTCGTGAATCGTTCTTGAGGACTTTCAGCCATGACTGGATGTAAGCTACCCTCTGGCGATCCTCGATAACGTTCTCTACGCCAGTGTGACCACCGAGGAATGCGCTGCCCATTTCAGCAACCAATTCTTCCTTTGCGTAATTCTCGCTACCGAAGTGAGAAACCTTCTCAATGCCTTTGCGATTCAAGCGATCAGAATGACCGGTGCTGTGGGCACATTCGTGAAAGAGTGCTGTGTAGTAAGCCTCCGGTCGTTTGAACATCGTAGGCTTCGGCATCGTGATAGAGTCCGAGGCTGGCTGGTAGAAAGCCTCACCACCTTGGAGCAGCGGTATGGACTCCCGTTCTAGGTATTCGCCCACCAGTTCCTCTGCTGCCTCTATCGGGTCGAAGTCAAACTCCTCAGTATCTATCGGCTTGATATCGAGATCATCAACCTGCTCGACGTTGAACACGTTGTAGTACCGCAAGTAGAAGTATTCAGAACAGAGATTTGACTTCTTGCCTTTTAGGTTGCCACATGCTTTCTGATCGGAATTCTTCTGCTTACCGGTTGGGCAGTTCTCGACGTGAGAATACTTCTTCAACCACAGCGTCACAGCCTGAGATTTCTCACCGTTACGAACCTTGCCACCGAGTTTCTTTGCTGCATTGAATGTCAGCCAACGTGGGTCAGAGTAACCGAAGTGGTGAGCAACGAAGCCCAGCCAGAATGCGTTAACCCCTCGGTAGGCACGACCATGAATTGACTGAGGCATTCCTGCCTGTCCAACCCAAGGTTTCTCCCAAGGGATGTGACCTTCTTCTAAAGCACCTATTATTTGATTGGTGATACGCTCGTATGCGTTCATCGTTATGTTCCTTTCGTGAACTCAGCATCGCCTGACGCTGTTAACCCAAAAGTCCCAGCGAGGTAATCCTGCTGAGACGATTGGCTATATGTAAGTTGATTTACACTTCGGAAAGGTTGTCTGCAATCGCTCGCCAAATGGCTGCGATTTGTTGTCTGCCTTCGGGCTTATAGACTTCAAAGTCCTTGCGAACTTCTACGCCATCAAACACGAACTCAGGTTTATCAATTAGAGTCTCTACGACTTGGAGTATCAAGTTAGCGACTTGATATGAGTCGAATGTGCCATAAGTGTCCCAGCCTTGCTTAGAGCATAACTGGTCTGCAATTTTCTTTGCATAGGGTTGGAATACTTCGGCTCGTACTCGCTTTTCTTTTGCTGTTAGCGTCATTTCTGTTTCCTTTCGTAATTATCGACCTGCAATCACTCGACTGCTTTAACCCTTATGCCCCACGACACTGATGTGAGGTGGGGCTGTGGGCTGTATGAGGTGAGCGTTAGAACTGAATCTCTATAACATCAACCAATTCGCCCCACTGACCCTTTTCGTAAATACAGAGCGAGTGAACAGCACCCGGGACAATTAGTTTCAACCCCTCAGAATAAGTGACGTAATCACCTGTCCATTCTTCGGGCTGTTCCCGTAACTCATCAGAAATTTGTGCTTGCCATTCCAACCTGTAACGCCTCGTGGCAGGGACTCCACCCTCTCGCTGAAAACGCCCATGTGTTAGGGCAGCATTGATGTGCTTGCGATAGGCAGCTTGTGAAAGCCTAGCACCTGTCGCTGCTGGTGGCTGAACCATGTAATCAACATCTCTGTGTGTCATTTCGGTGTTCCTTTCGTAGAACGTTAATAAAACCTGCAACTAATCATGCGCTCGGTTTTACCTATTGTCAACCCCTAAATTTACACATCAGGAATTCGATTTATGAGCAGTTGGTCGTGAGCAGTCAAACCGACTGCAAGTGCTGACCACTCATGTCCGCTAATGTGATGCAACACTCCCGCTGGCGTAATCTTCCCTGTACCGCCACAATCTCGGCAGGACGCGTGGTCACGACCGAACCATCCTTTGCCTTTGCACTTACCCTTACATTTCTTCCCGCCGATGGCTACCTCGTCACCGCCGAACCGGTCGATTATTGCCTGTCGTATCGTGCTGTCATTCGCTCTGATCGTCCCGCACAGATGAACCTTTGCGACCGTCCGACTTATGTAGTGGACAGCCTGATTCATTATTTCTCTGGCAAGGTAATCGTATCGCCCTGTCCACCGGACGGTTTCAAATACATCTCGACCAACTGGCATCCCCATGTGCGTTACGTCCTCAATAACCACCATGCAAGCCAGTGACTTGATCTGAGTGTAGAGTTTCCGGTTCTCCATCCAGCCTTGGTCTAACGGTTCTCCATCGACCAAGTAGACCCAGCCTGACTTGGTTGTCCCGGGATCAATCGCAAGTATGTGAGTCATCGCTGCTTCTTGTCCTTTCGTACTTTGCGAATTGGGGTTATATCCAAAAGTGACATTGTTGTATCCCAAGCCTCACAGTTCCGACAATCGCCACAGTGGGAAACTTCTTCCGTAAACTCATCAATTTGTTCATTCAAACAATGCCCAACTGAGGAAAAGCCAGCAACAGCTTCTTCAGTTGGAGTTTGGGTTATGCTTTTCAGCATGTCCTTCGTGCCGTAAATAGTCATTTGGTGTAGTGCTAGGTCTGGTCGTTCAGTCATCGTGTCTCCTTCACATAAAACCTATTTGAGTGACATGAACAGCGACAGGGAACCTCTTTGTAATTGTTTATGAATCCAACGGCATATTTGCTCCACTTATAAACCGTTCCCGGACATGCTGCGTGTTCATGCTTTTTGCAGAACCCATTAATAGTCATCGCCTGTCCCAATCGTTTCCCCAATCGTAAATGTCCTCTTTGAATTCTCCCATCGCTTCTCGCTCTGCGTCTTTCACGAAAATGTCAGGATTCCTTCCTTCTCGGATTTGCCTTCTGCGCCATCGCTCATCATATTCCCTGCGCTGTGCTTGAATGGCTTTGATTTCACCGAGGCAGGGAGCGCAATACCTTCCTCCATACCACTTAGCGTCTCCAGAATCTCCTTTGGCTATCGCTTCGTTCTTTTTACAGCGCGTGCATAACGTACAATCTACCGTTGAATCAGGATGACTTTTCTCGCAAGTGCAGTCGATGTGACCTTCGTAGACCGGCTTCTTACATTGCTCGCAAATGTGATCTTTCATGTTATTTCTCCCGCACACCACTTACAGATCACAATTTCAGTTTCTTTTGCCCTGTCATCGTGGTCGTATTTATTCCCGCAACATAGGCACTTAAAAATCTCTGCTACCATTTCTAACCTTTCATAATTTCTGATGCTTTAATTGCAACAGCTTCTTTTACTCGTTCCGCAAACCAAATCGCTGGTGTGTGATCAGATGCTTTTCCTTTCGTGTTTTCTAACGTTACTTTGTGGCAATAATTACAACGAACCCTGACTCCCATGAGGTATGCCACCTTATCGCTCCCGGGACATTTCTTTAGAAAGTTAGCAATAATTTTCTTATCCATTGAATCGTCAGGATCGTAATGTCGTTCTTGCCCGTTGCTGGTATTCCTCACCGTAAAGACACGACCGGTTCGTGCGTTGTCGCGCCATCCGCAATTCAAGCACCAAGCATCCTCGTATTCCTGAGTGATAAATCCTCCGCACTTTTTGCAGCCACTACTCATCACATAACTCCCATTCGTTATCGATGCCTTCCCTGCGCCGAAACACTGCGGGAAACCGGTGCAATATTGCCAGTATCGCTGTGTCTGCGATATCTGTTGCCTCCGACATTTCATCAACGCTGAGATTCCCGTTCCTCAACAGACCGATCAGCCTGTCGCGTAAGCCTGTGTTCTTCGCCAGTTCTGGAATGCTCTGTATATCTGCTGTCTCGTATTTGATAGATGGCTTGATATATTCCGACAATTCCCCGACTGGCTTGCTGTAAGTCACATTCCATGCCATCGGTGCTACAAGCTGGCTACGGTTAGCTTTCTCATGGTAAAGACCGAGTGCGGGATCAGTCTCAGCTTCCTGTACCGAACTCAGTCTGAACACCTGCCTTGCTAGGTTCCAGAAGAATCTATTTCCATATAGCTTGCCCTCCTTGTTAGTGTGCGTTATACCGACCGAGGCTACGCGGAGAGAGCGCACAGCGTTAAAGTAGAGCCTTGCTGCCTCTGCGTCTGTAACGTCGCCTCCCGCTGATGCGACAAGGCTGTCAACAATAATGAACCCAACCTTGCGTTCTACTATTTCAGCAACAAGCGAATCAACGTGATCGATAAACGACCCCGACATATTCTTGTAACTGATCATGCCGGTAGGAATAGTTATTGCCGACCCACGCGCAATCTCTTGTAGCATTTCAGATGCATCATCTGAATCTGCTTCCCAATCAAGATACAAAGTTTTGGTTGGCTGGTTGCCTGTCGGATTGATCCCCGGAATCAATGCCCTGCCTGTCGCTGCCGAAGCTGCGAGAGCCAAGGCAAAGGTACTTTTACCAGTCCCACCGTCGGCATACAGGACGGTTGCTTGGTTTTCACGAACAATGGGGTACAACAGGTAAGCTGAGTCCCTTGTGGGGACGTGGGCTGCTAAGTCAATCACATCTTCCTGACGCTCACTGTGCGTATCGACTACCTGTGCGATGTGATGAAGAATACCTGTCCAATCAGCAAGCGGATGGCGTTCTCGTAACGTCTGCCTCACATCCCTGCGACTACGCTCGTCATAAAGCGAATACGATACCGGTCCATATATCAACCCCTCGTCGCTCGTATGTACTTTCAGCTTGCAATATGCCCTGCTGCCGTAATGCTCGATACGACTCAACTCCACCCGTATTCCCGCATCTGCCCAAAAGAATGTGCTGCGTCTGTCTGTCTGCGCCTCGATCATTGGTGGGTCGATCATCGGTCCGACATATTCAATCTGCTTTCCTGCTTCAAATCGCAGAGCGGATTGGATAATAGCCTCGACCTCGTTATACGGTAATGGTGGCTGGTTCTTACCCTCGTTAAAACTGTGGACTAACGTAGCCAGTTCATCATCGTTATGTCCGAGTTGCCGGTAATGGCAAGCTAACCGAAATGTCTCGGAATTCCTTTGCCCCTCGGACACTCCATCTGCCAGCAGCGCAGACACCCATTTTTTTGCTTGCGGTACTACTCCATTCTGCGACTTAAATATCGCCGGGAAATCCCATTCTTTCACCGCCTCATTACTCATCACTGTGTAAAGCACATCATTTACGACACTCCCAGCAGCCACCACGTAGCCACCATCGTTGCGTATATCTACCTTTGGGACTCGTCCTGCTGACTGCTCTACCGCCTTGTCGTATTTGAAGTAGAGATGCCAGCCTCTTGGAGTTTTTACTCCATAAGTAATTGGTGGGGCAGCCGACGAGATATTTGCCATCTCGTTCTTAGCTTCCTCAGAGTCGAGGTCGAGGACGGTAATCCCGCTGGCTGAACCGGTAGCTATCCCGACATTAGCATCAGGAATATCGTCCCAAATTTGCCTAATGTGAATTGGGTTGGCAGTTGCGTCCTTCACTCCATGTTCTTGCAGCACGTGGCGTGCAGGGATTTTAGTCCCTGCTGCCAGTGCTAATACCTTCCATCCTTTCGCTGCGTATTCCAACGCGTAATCAATCTTGCGTAGCATCCTGTTCCTTTCTATTCAACCTGCGGATCATGGTGGCTGTCACATCACCCTCGTAATGCTGATCGCCATCAAATCCTTTCGTGTGGTGAGCCAGTCGTATCCACTCTTGCTTCTTCTCCCAACTGTGAACCGCGTAAATCTCAGACCAGTCGCTAACGAGTGGCTTGCTATCGCCGTTCCTGCGGAGCAGTAAGTGTGCAGCGTTACCGGGACTAGCTACCGAATTAACGACAAGACTCTTTCCGGTCTTAGTGCTGGTAATCTGCGCAAAGTGATAACTGTTCCCGTAATAGTCGTTGTGACTGCTGGTTGTATGAACGATGTATTTGATCACCGTTATGTTCCTTTCATTAGTTCCAAGGTAAAGTTTCGACAATCTCCTCTGGCTCAGAGTCCGGGATAATTGTTCCTCCCGCATCAACAGCAGCTTGCACCATCGGGGAGTTACCATTTTCCTGTAAGTTGGCTCGATTGGCTTGCGCCTCACGTGCTTCTTCCAACGCTGCAATCGCTCGCTTCTGAACAAGCGGACTCAGCATCTTCATAGCAGTATTGAAGTACGCAATCCACATCGCGTCCTGCTCTGGCTCTCCAAGCCTGTCAACAGCCTCTACATTGAAGTGGTTGTAAAACGCTTGCTCTCGGATGCTTTCGTTCCTCTGCGCATCCTTGTCAACGAACTCCATAATCTTTTCAGACTGTAACGTACCGGCTTCTGCCTGTGGAGTCTGTGTGGACGCCTCAGACGCACTAACCGGCTCAATGTTCCAGATGTTCTCGTACCTACCTCCGGTGGATTTGTGACCTCCGAGAGATAACGTAACCATCGCAGGAACTCCAAGCGTTATGGCTGTGGATGGAGCGGATGGTGGTAACGACCAAAATCCCTTTACGCCCTCAAATGCCCAGCCACCGAATTGACCCTGTACCTTGGGTGTTAGTTTCATCGGTTCGCTGATCACTATCGGAGTTTTATCTTTTGCGTTTATGGCGTTACCGTCATTGTCGAGTGCTGGTTGCCAATCGATTTCAATCGATGGATATTCTCTATTCTGATTCACGAGATTCCTCTCTAGCCCATACGGACTAACTACGTGTTAATTTCGGAGCCAATGTTTCCCACTCTCGTTTCGCATTGACTAATTGGTGTATGCGTTGCGAAGTAATCTTGAAACCTCGCCGGTGCATCTCTGTGGCGATATCGTTGTAACTGAATCCCTTACGTCTAAGATCGTAAATGATCCGATTCCTCGGAGTATCGTCCGGTCCCGTTTTTGGTTTGCCCATTAAGTCCTCCTTGTATGAGCGTAAGGACGCTGGTCGACGTGCCGATAGACACGCCCATCCAACGTTACCCTGATTCCTGTCCTTGTGCAGAACCCACATTGTCCCGTCCAAAAATACGGATTACGTGGATTCAATGAACCTTTATTAATTTTAACCGCTGTCCTGCTGCCACCCAGACACCACTCAGTTACTTTTATCCCCATGACTTATTCCGCAAATGTGGATACGCTGCTTCTAGATCAGCAGTTACCGATCTATAACTTTGGTTAGGCGACACGTCGCCTCCAACTCTGGCTTCGGGAGTGCCATCATCTACAATCGTTTCCCGGAATTGCAATGCTTTCTTATATGACAGCCTTGCATTGGGAGCGATACGCTGTGAGAATCCGAAGATTAGCCTACGTGCGGTCACTCCCTTAACGTTGGACACGTTGATCTTGCACGTTATTGGGTGCTTCTTTTGTCGCATCATTTCCAGCAGAGCAGCAAGTATTTGCTGTGCCGAGAATCTCCCGAGGTCTTTCTTGACTAATGCCTCTACCGAGCAGTTACGCCATTTCAAGCAGTTGAGCAACATGTCCTCTACCGTCCTGAGTTGCGTCCCTTTCCGGTGCTGCTGATTAACAAGAGGTTGCGCTAACAGTGCTGCACCCTCGTTTTCGGGGTCTAAGCCATCCAGAGACGTTACCGGTACTACCTTTGGGGGCATTACCACTGGCACATCCCGCTGCGCCTCTCTCAAGCGACCGTTACTCTCTAATAACGAGTCCACGATATTTTTCTGAGTGGCAAACTGATCGCCCATAATCTTCTTTATTTCGGTCAGGATATAAAGATAATTGTCCATAGCGGAATCGATCTTATCTACCTTGGCTTCCAGCCTACCTAACGATTTTTCAACAGCGACTGATTTAACCTTGATCGGCTGGTCGCCCAAATCCTTCATCCACGCTGTCGCTTGCTCAAGATTCGTTAGCCGTTGTATCACGTGCCTTTGCTGCACGTTGAGTGCCTCTCCAAGTGAATCGTCGTTACTGATTATGTGATCGACTTTATTCTGGAGAATCTTTACTGTATCCACTAATCTTTGTAAGACGGGATTGTTCTTATTAGAGAACATAGAATTACCTTTCCTAAGGTTGTGCTTCCAGTTGTGGCAGGACGGTGAGGCTGTCCGACCTCACCGTCCCTAGGTTACTCACAAGAGTGAAAGCGATGCTCTTGTGTTAACTTCCATAAAGGTTTTGGTTAGCTTCGATGATTTCTTCATCTGTCGTACCGTAAACACCTACGCTTACTCCGACCGAATTAGACATCGTAGCCTTACCATCTTTACTGCGAGCAGCCTCAGTCGCCTTACGCTGCCTGTTTTCTTTTTGCAGCTTCTGGACTAATTGAGGAATCTTCTCAGTTACCTTTCCCGGCAACTTGATGCGGACATGCTCACCAAACTCGTTACCAAACTCGATGAACGTTGTTATGTCACCGAGGTCGCCACGACAGACGATAAGGTTATATACCGTTTCCGGCATAAGCATCGTACCGTCAACAACGACGTGCGCTCGCTTAAAGTTGTCCCAGCCCTCATGGTCACTGTGTAAGTGAGCGTCAAGCTGGCGATGCCAACCATTCGCGTCTGTCCAAGGTTTGCTAGGCACTTCCACGTTTCGCACTGTTAGAGTGTCGTAATCATTGAGACCCATATCAGTATTTCCTTTCGTACCTTTCATCGACCTACGGTCACTCGACCGTTTTAACCCCTAAACCCCACGACGCTAAGCGAGGTGGGGTTGGTAGGCTGTATGAGCGTAGAGGCTAAAGTTCGGTATGCTCAAACCCATCTGCCATATACGCCACGATTTCTCTGGCTCGCCTTACCATCTGTTGAGGATAGATCGCCTCTCCTTCGATAGTGAGAGTGATCTTCTTGACCTCGCACAAATCAGCTTTCGTCCCGATCAATAACCGAGCGAAGCTATCAACGTCGAAGTCGAGGATTGCTTTCTGAGGTGTCTTTGATTCAAATGCCATTTCGGTGTTCCTTTCGTAGAACCTACGGTCGCTCGACCGTTTTAACCACTTAGCCCCAGCGAACCGGAGTTGCTGAGGCTGGTAGGCTGTATGCCTGTGGTTTTATGCGTGGAGTCGAATGATGTTGCCAGAGGCAGCCCGCCATGCAGCGTCGACCGAACCCTTATTGAATCTGATGGTAGCGATTCCGAGTCCTTCAAGATTCTCGTCGCCGACCTGTACGCTGTAATATCCTTCGCCGTTATTGTCGACTAAGATACCGTCAAATCTAGCGTCAAAGCTGATGTTTGAATGAACGCCAGCGGTATGTATAACCGTAACGTCCTTGCCTACGAATGATTTTACGAGTGCTTCGTCTGAGTAAGTGTCTGTGATGGAGTCGTACATTTGATTTTCCCTTCGTTTGAGCAGCCCAAGCGAACTGCTTACAACTAATCATGCGCTCGTTTGTTGGACTTGTCAAGACCTAAAAATGCACTTAAAAAGAAACTCCCGCTCCAGAAAGGAATAGGGAGCGGGAGCCACGAAAGGAAGTGCGGAGACACAAATTATGCTGCTGTAATATCTCGCACGTGCTTATTTTATCACTTATCGTTGGTGCGCGTGTCTACCTGTTTTCTTTTTGGTTGGTGGCTGCTGAGAAGAACCTCGCAGGATGCCCAATTTGCTACCAAACTTTGCCCACTCGCCAACGGTCACTCGCCCGTCAGCAAGCATCGTTTCGCCGTATTGCACCAACGTGCGTCGCTGCTCCGGTGTTTCCAGCTTCCCAAAGATCCTTTGTCCTAGCTTCAATAATTCCTGTTGTTCTTTTGGTAAGAACCGAATTAAGAAATCCATTAGTTTCTCCTAGTGACTTAGTAACTTAGAAACTATTACTTAAAATAACCGGTACTTAGTTACTTAGTTACTTAGTTACTTAGTTACTTATTCGTTTGCTTCCAAAACTTTCATTCCGAGAGCGATGATTCCACCGATTGTGCCAGTGGCGATCTCAGGCATACCGTTTATTACCCCAAATGCAGCAAGTATGCCGAGCATAAGGATAGCTAGAAATATCTGTGGTCTAAATTTCTCAATAAGTTTATACATCATTTGACACTGATCGCCTGTTCTGCGTTGTTCGTGAGCGTTGAGGTAGATACCTTCGTAGTGCTAGCGATAATGAAATCAGCATTGTCGATTCCAGTCCCGCTTCCAATCGTGCTGTTCTGAATAGTCATCGTTCCCGCCTTTATGTTAGAGAGATCAACGACTCCGGTATAGCTATTCACATTCTTGATCGTTAGCTTTGCGAAGGTTGCTGCCGTTGCTGCGTCAATCCAAATGCGGTCGTAATCTGATCCGGTAATAGATGGTAAATCTACTGCTCCACGATTACTCGTTACGGTTATGTCCAGTATCCCGTTTGCAACGGTAGGACTGAACGAGTTACCGTCAGCTTTATTATCCTTAACAATCAAGTTATAAATTTCCGATGTTGCTAACGTCAGCTTCTTGGCAACCAAATTATCTATCAGCACTTCATCACATTCAATAAATACCGTTGCTCCACCGGTCGTGGTCTTGAGCGACTGAGTAACCGTTGCATTACCGACGTTTATATCGTCGATAATAATGCTATTTATTCTCGCGCCACCGATATTCAATTTCAGCGTCTGAGTTTCTGGCGAATCAGATGATGGGTCTAATCCTATTGGTACGCTGGTGGTTCTCTCATTCATCGTGTACTCAGCAGCCATTGGGAATGTCTTAGCCTGTTCAACCCCGACTACTGCAAATGTAACAGCTATCACTACAACCAATGCAGCAATAGTAAATGACACCCCGACCATCTTCTTGAACTGACCGCCGATTGTGACCCTAGTTATCAGTCTGGGAATCGCCAGTGAAAATCCCGGCAGACGTACCTCAATACCGATCTTAGGAATACGAAATTTCGGTAACCGGATTCTTCTATTTCTTATTTGGAGTTTCATTTATCATCTCCTGATTGAGCGTAGGCTTTCAGAATTTCCGCTAATCCACCACTCACCGGAATACTTAGCACAGCCAACGCAAGCAAGAGTGGTTCGATATTTGCTAACGTTTCTGGATTACTCGTTGCTGACCATATGATACGCCCAGCGAGGAACAGCCATACAACTACTATCGGGAAAAATACTACTAACACGATCAACTGCGAACCGGTTAAAGTAACGTCCTTACCGTTAGGTTGCTTCTCAGTCATCTGCTTTCAATTTCTTATATATATTTTCCATAGCACCATAGCGCGCCAACATTTGGGAATAATCTAATTTACGCTGCCCGTCGTAAGGATAAGCGTACCCACGATCAATTAGTTCAAAATTCACATTCACCCCATCAGCATAAATCGTTCCAAGCGCACGACCGTATTTCCCGACCTCCGCTACTTTTACAACCAATTCGCCAGCCGACGTTATGAGGTCGCCTAGAGCCTTCTTCGCTGCCAACCCATGTCGCTTCTCCTCTAAGTTGCGTGTGCGACTCTCAGGAGTGTTTATGCCTGATAAGCGTACAGTTTCCACCTTGTGTATTTTGAATCCGAGGTCGAGGTCGGCAACTAAGGTATCGCCATCAATAATCCGAATGAGTTTCGCTGCGTACTCAAACATCTACGCTATCCTCCTGCTTGGTTGATTTTAGCCTCAAACGTATGACGGCTATCGTCTTTTATTTTCTTCCGAATAATCTCAGGGTCATCTATATCCGAACCTACAACGGTTAAGACATTATCGAACCATGCGTCCATAGCAGCGCAGCAGTTAATTGTCACAATATAATCGCCATAGCCATTCTTTACTTTATCGCCTGACCCACGGCAAAGTGTCATTCGGAACGAGTGGTCGTGATCGGTAGTCTCAGGATATGCAACGTTATAGGTTTCACTTATCTTCTTTAGGCTTATTGGTCTAATTGGGTCATCATCTGCTCCGCTGACTATGTAAGACCCATCTGCTACCTTTACGACTTCTCGTATAGTTCCAGAAACAGGGACTTGGACTATTTGTTTTCTAGGCATAAGCCATAACCAATTCTTCGGCTATGATGCCACACTGAAAGTCGATGGTATAAGAATAATCTGAGGCTGTCCCGCCACCACCTGTCGCTGCGTTATCGTCCCAATATTGAAGGGAATATGTCCTAGAACCTGACGATACTTCTTTGGCTCCGATTAGCATATCTCGATAGGTACTGCCGACTCCAATAGATGACCGAACAACTGTATCGACAACAGTTCCATCAAGAATTAGATTCACTTCGGGGTCGTTAGGGTCTACAAAGGATATGCCTTTCTGGTGTGACCACCCTGATGCGACAGCATACGTTGGGTTTCCAGAAGTGAATGTATCAGTCACCGTCACTCCCGTTACTGACACCCCACCACCGGAGTTGTTATAAATTGCAGTTCGGTCTACGTTTGTCCAGCTTCCTTGTACGCTGTTAGCTGACGAGCCAGTTGCCCATGCTTGATCCATTTCATTTGCTGTCACGGATGCGGTATGAGTGTGGTTCGATAAGGAAAGTGCCGTTGCTGCACCTGACGCTCCTGCACGAATTTTAAGTGTTTCTGATTCACTAAAAATCCTCACTTTGCTCGATCCGGGAGCAGCAGGAGTTGAACCGGAATCATCTATTGTGATCGTGTCCACGCCAGTCATTTCATCATTGCCATCCCCTGCTGCACCGCTGTGAGTATGAGTGCTGAGTGCATTGAGGTTATCCCTAATGTGCGTATTTAATATGGCAGCCGTTGGGATTTCCCCGTCTGTCCATGTTCTAGGTGTTGTCCATGCCATTAGTGTGAATGTCCTCCCAAAGTATAGGTCACAACCGTCCCGCTGCTATTTTTCATTTTCAATGTAGTGCCATCTACCCAGACAGCTATTTTTCCTGACGCTGGTGATGACGGTTCGCTGGTGCTTCCGATAGTAATCGAATCCACTCCCGCAAGATCAGCAGTTCCATCCCCTGCTGCGCCAGTGTGCGTGTGCGCTCCAAGCACATCAAGATTTCCTTTGATTTGAGCGTTCAGCATATCATCGTCTACCGAATCGCCTGTTGTGAATGTTCGGGGAGTAGTCCAAGCCATATCAGTAAGTTATCCTCGTATCTCGTCCAAGTGCCGATGAGCCAATCACCCAGAACCCTGCGAACCCTGCCGTATCGCTTAGCCCGTATACCGTTGTGTGCGCGCCACCAGCAGTTACATTATGTCGAATCGACTCAACATAGAAATCCCTGTTCAAACCTAGCTTCGCATTTGCTGACGCCTTAACTGTTACCCGATCTGATATGTCGCGTGTTAAGGCTTCGGTTAGCCCGTCACCGGATTGGTTAGCCGAAAACTGGAGCGTCAGAACCGCTGTTGGGTCTTTATGAGCGGACAGATTTTGTAATGCCCAATTCTTTGCTTCCTCTTGCGTTGGAATCCACTTCGCTTCATATCCTCTAGGATACGTCCGAAGCCCGTAAGCAGTCTGGCTTGTTGCGTCCTCTGCTTTCATCGTTGCAGGATCGCTAACAGTAACGGCTGTGCCTCTTGCTTGCAGCTTTGTTAAGTAAACCTTAACTGAGGCATTATTCGTGATCTGAATTTCCATCGTCGTAGATGCTTTCGTCAGAGCAATCCCGAGGCTAGAAGTATAGTTTGTACCGGTTCCATTTGCTGCTGCGTTTGCCAAGTAATCGGTAGTGGCTGCAAGCGTAGTCCAAGCATCGACCCCAACGACATTATTCCCCGCTATCGGTGTCGGGTATTCTGCAACTACTTCAATGACCTCACCTGCCTCAAGAGCAGGAGCAGTTCCAGATGTTGTCGCCAGTGGATGAGTCCACAATGTTGCTACGCTTGCAACCGTAAAGATAGAAACCGGAGACAAGAATTCGTTATAGACGAGTCCCATCGAATCTTCTTGCCGAATCCCTGTATAAGAGAATCCGGTTCCATCGTCCGCAAACGTTGCTTGGCTCGTCTTAGAATTCGCTGACGTTACCCGATGGTGCCTGTCCTCAAACTCAATTTTTCCATCCTTTGTTTCCCGAATGAACCCTGCCTCGGTTGCTTCAACCTGTCGCATTAGATTCAATGCTTTTCCGCTACCAAAGAATCGTGTCATTGTCGTTTGCCCAGTGTCGAGTGTACGCAAGCCAGCTCCCCACCCAACTGCATCTAAAACATCTCCTATCGCAGCACCAGTTGCTCGGCTCGTTTTCATCGGCACTCTCGCATCTGTCGTAGCGAATTTCTTGAATATCCCGAATGCCCTGATTGTCGCAGTTGTATGAGGTCCCTTCTCGACAGATGGAATTATGCTCTCGATATACCCTGTCCATATCGTTGTCTCTGTTGGTACTGTTACTGCCCATTGGATCGGTCGGTTAGGGACTAAGTTTCCTGCGAGATCGCTGCTCGCATTGAATGGCGAGTATTTCCCCGTATTGTTTTTTACAATAATCTCTAGGCTGCCAGCCCTCGCCTTACCCGTCAACTGCGATGAAAAATCCCTGCCTATTTCGGAAGTGATGCTCAGTACATCGTCGGATATTTCTTCGTGGGTATCTGAGTAGTCCCCATCGTTGTTCCAATCCACCAGCACTTGGTAGCGAGCAAACCCTGTCGGAACGTCGTTGTAATTCCGCGCTGCATCATAATCAATTCCTGCATTATAGTTCGACATAATTAGAATTTAATCGTGTTCAATTTTTCAGCGTTTGCTGGTGTCACTCCGCTGAAACTTTCAATATCGCCTAACGCAATTCCATTTACTTTATCAACGTCAGACCCGACCGGAATCTCATTACTGATACCGCGCATCACAACGACAGAATTTGCCATCCAGTTTATAGTCCCGCTGTTCGTATCGTAATCAAATCGGTTAAGTGCTGCTGTTATCTTGCCTCGCTTGCAAAGAAGAACAGCCCCACCATCGTTATCCGATGCATTAGTCGCTCCCCACATAGCGTAGAAATACTTATGTCGGTCTGTCCGTAAATAGAGTAAGGCTGTTCCTGCGCCAGCAGCAAAGTAATTGGCTGTTGAACTATTGGCTCTAGTCCAAATCATTCCCGTATAACTTGTATTTGAAGTATTGTAGAAATAGTTATTGAATGCTGCCAAGAATTGAGCAGCAGAATAACCATTTGCTTCGACCTCACCATTAAAGAAAATGTCACCGAAGTGAGATGTAGAAGCACGATCAAGCCTCGTAGATGAGATCACTTCAAAGTGGGTATAACTCGTCGGGATACTTGTGAAAGAAATTGGATTCTGTGTGCCTGTTAATTCTTGCCTGTCTATTATGGTATTTTGACCGTCACTGTCTGGAATCAAATAAGTCGTGAGCCTTGAATTGACCTTAAAATTACTCCCCACTCCCGGCTCCAAAAGGTAAGAGGTAATCCCGCTACTGTCAGCCCATGTTCTGCCCTCCATCTGAGCGTCAGATTTTCCAGAATCAGCATGAACTCCAGATATAGTTATAGAAGTACGAAAATCTGAACCGTCTGAATAATTAGGAATGAAATGAACCATTGAACCAAACGACCCTGCCACCGCAGTATCACCAGCAGCATATCCGAAAATGTCGTTGTTATCGGTGGACGCTAATGTTGTTGTGCCGTCTCCAACCCCGCGGGTTCTGCGATAATTCGTCGAAGTAGTATCGCCGTTATATTGCAGTTTTAACGTATCCGCATCCGAACTTCGGTCTGTCCGTAAATTCCCAATGGCTACAAGCCACCCGTTCTGAGCAGTAATGCTCCCAACAGAAGCAAAGTCGGCATCGCTGCCACTAATTGTTTGATCGTTAAAAACATAAGCCTCATCAACCACGTTTAATTCAAAATAAGAATCAACAGCCATTTCGTTCCCTGCGCTCGTTCTTATTTCGATGCTTGTGATCGCTGCCGTATTAGCCCAGCGTCCATACTTTAACCACATTCCGTGATCGTGATCGACACCGCCATATCCGATGACCTGTTTGTGAGTAGTAGTGTTAAATGCATCAACAATAAGAAACTCACCGCCACTAAATTCGTATGTCTCGTCATCCCCTTTCCAAAGAGCGATACCTGATGAGCTGTTAGTATTTCTAGCTGCTGTTGCGGTAGAACCTGTTGCCTGTAAATTTTGGTTGTTGTAGTTACTTCCAGTGTCACCATTGAACCGCATGTAATAGCCGTCATCCGCAGAGTTATGCCTTATACTGAGCCGAACAAGTAAGTGCTTCGGCGTGAACGACAGCATGGATGTATCAACCGTCATAGTGATGCTGTTGGTAGCACTATTTAAAAAACCGTCAACGTCTGTCGCAACGGTTGATGAACCTGTTTCAACGCTGTTCTTAACTATGGTTACAGTTGGAATCCCAAGCATTTAGACAACCTCAAATGTGGTGCTACCATTTGCAACGATAAGCATCCCTGACCCACCCATTCTTGTTGCGCCAGATGCGTCAAGAATTACATACGTTAAAACAGCCTTAAAACTGTTGGCTACATCGTCCCATGTGAACTGCCCGTTGCTGTCTGTTGTCTTTATGCCAGAGCCAGAGTCACCGTAGACTAACTGCCACCCTGCACCGACCGCTGTACCGTTCTGCGTTATCGTTCCCGTTATAGTTGCCATATACTTTCCTTATGCGTGTTCGATAATGTCGTTAGATGGATTGAAGTAAACAGTATTTGCATCCGCAGCCCATCCCAAGACCTGCACGAAATCACCATCAGAATCGGGTGCTGTTTGCTCTGGAACATTCTTGCTGCTTGTTTCCGCTTCTGGCGTATATATAGCACCACCGATTGTCCATGTTGGGAAGTTCGTATCGGCGCGCAGGAACCCCTGCAATAAAACCGTTACGGCTGAACC
>VTLG01009368.1_pt1 | contig 38249 bp, 38 predicted proteins | sample 4694571 | NCBI WGS metagenome assembly VTLG01 (sample SAMN12604809, study PRJNA352737) | marine metagenome | biome: ENVO:00000447; feature: ENVO:00000209|ENVO:00000569|ENVO:01000036; material: ENVO:00002151; isolation source: viral sequences binned using virsorter ...
ACCCATCCATCGGAGATCAATTAGACATGATATATAAAGACATGAAGAACGGCACATCCACTCATGCAGATGCAGTAGAAGTGGTAAAAACTAAATATCCAAAAGGATAAATTATGTCATATTTAGGGCAAGCTCCCGGTCAGGGGATGAGCGAATATTTCCTGTTCACAGCATCAGGAAGTGAAACCAGCGTAACTACGGCAGACGATGGAAGACCAGTCGCATATACTGTAGGTCAGGTTTCTGTTTACCTCAACGGAGTTAGATTAGTTGAGGGTAGCGGCAAGGATTTTCAAGCCACCAACGGAAGCACAATAAGTGGTCTCTCTGCCCTGTCAGCAAGTGACGTAGTAGAAGTAGTGGCCTTATCCACATTCAGTCCGGCAGATGCAGTCAGTGCGGCAAATGGTGGTACGTTCAGCGGTAACGTAAGTTTCGGTGATAATAATATTACTAACGTAGGTTCGTTAGCTTTAGATTCTATATCGGCAGATGGCTCAAGTATTACAATTAGTTCCGATACTGCATTAGCCGCAGGAGTAGATATTGAAACATCAACAACAGGAAAGATAAAACAAAAAGGAGCATTTATGCAAAGTAGCACACATCAAGCAATGGTATTAGGAGGATAGTATGGCATACCCAACAGGAAGTGGTTCAGAACGATTAATGAGAGGAGGTATTAATGCCCAAAGTAATACTACAACAGCTTTTAAATTTGATGGTACAAGTCCAACAACAGGTACGTCAACTTATACAGTTCCAGCTAATCACATAATTACACTAATAAGTGTTGTTGTTTGTGAGGCGGCAAATGCGGCAGAAGTATTTAGTATGTCTGCCAATGACGGAACTAATGGTATTGTATTATTAGAATCTGTAGCACTCCCAGCTTATGGAACATTTGTATTTTCGGATAAAACTGTATTACAGGGAGGAGATAAGATTACATTTAACCTAGCAAGTGCTGGGAATGTGGATGTGTGGTATTCCTACATTGACCAAGACTTTTCATAGGAGATTAGCATGAGTGGAATCGTTGGATCAGCAGGATCAAAGTCAGGGGTTATTGGGTTAGAAATTAACCCCACTCAACCTTGGGTTCATGCACTTGGTGATGGAGGGACAAGCACTTTACCTAGCAGTTATGCCAAAATTGATGCATGGACAGAAGTAAAGGATATAGGGTCAAACTTTGCTAGTGGTGTTTTCACTGCCCCTATTACTGGAGCATATCTTATGACAGCCAGATTCTATGTTTATAGTCTAACTGCAAATGATATGGTATATGGAAAAATTATTTCATCTAATCAAAATTACTTTTGCCGATCATTCCAATCTGCTCAATATGGATCATATCCAGCAGTAGAATTAGTCGTGTGTGAAATTTTGGATATGGATACAAATGATACAGCAGAAATTGGGATGTATAATAATGATGCCGCAAGGGGTACTCAATATGAAAACTCAGAATTTATGTCATTGAATGTAATCTTACTAGCTTAAAAGGAAAATAATTATGGATATTAAAAAAAGAACACTTACAGCAACTGAAGAATCAGTTCTTTTGAACGATCTTTTGGACATACAAGATTGGGTTGATGGAGCAATTAATGGAAAGGTTAATAATTGCAAAAAACGAATGATTGATGAATGGATGCCAAAATTATATGCTGATAAATCAGTCACTCAAATACCTGATGATGACGATGAAAAAATTGTTCTTATTGTGGCAAGAGATGATTATAAAAACAGAGCAGAACGAGCAGTAAAACCACCGGAGTAACTAAATGACACGAGCAAGAACCAATGCAGATCAGGCACATACTGAGTCATTTCAACATGCTCACATAATTCCCGGTGTTCTGTATCCTGCGGTTGCTGACAAGATGCTTGATGGCACTACTTCATTATCTGCAAGTACAACTGGGCCAAATAGTTCAACTGTTGCTTCAAGTAAATATGGAACAGTACAGTCAGACGGAAGGATGTACTACTACACAGACATTAAGGGAAGCAAGCCTATAAAAGACCCTAGAATTGGTGCTCATTTTGGTAGTCAAAGGCATACAGTTAGAAGTATTCAGTTGTTAGAACAAGAAACTGCTACACATGGTGAGGAAGGTAGTGTTTTCTCAGTAGATGGTAGAGAATGGTTTAGATTTACAGGTGGGTCTGTTGCCACTTCATCAATGACTAATGGTGGAGAAGGTAATGCACTTACTTTGAGAGGGGCTTCAGAAACTGGACAATTTATAGAAATTGTTGGGTATTTTAATCAAGCTAATGCTTATGTAACTTGGTCAGATAATAGTAATGCAAGAACATTGATTCCTCATATAAATGGAGGAGGGGCTGGAACAGCAACAGTACAAGGAGCTTCGGCAAATCCTCTTACCGCAGGAAATAGGTATGTAAATGCTTCTTCTTTAATGAATTTAACATTTGCTTCTGCCATTACTACACCGGGCATAAACACATTAAAATTAACACATAATAATTATGATACTGTTTTTGGAGGCATTGAACTAATAGCCCAAGACACAACATCAACTGCAAATAAATCCAAAATCCAGATTCCCTCACAGAATGTAGTATCCTACGGAAAGAAGTTTACAGTAAGTGGCACACCACACTACAACCCTTTTGCAACTAAAGGTGATGGTTCAGCATCAACAATACCAAACAATACTACAGGAGATAGTGTTGCTACAGGATGGGCTGGGTCTACTTCTGCATATTGGGATTCCTCATTAGATACTGCAACATCACTTGGGCTTACAGCTTGGGAAGAAGGAGGAGCATTTTATAGACCAGTAAACGGAGGTAGAGTTGTCAAATGGGTAGACTCAACTGGAACTATCAAGACTTCAGTAAACATGATGCCACCTTCTGCAAAAGCACTAGGTACTCATAGTGGAGATGCGACACCTACTGGTGCAACTAATTGGTCAACTCAATATTTACCAATATTTTCTTCAGGATCAATAGACCACTCGCAAGCAGAAGTTGCCAAAACCTTTGATGCTAGAGAGTTTGGGAATGGTGCGGCTAATGGAGGAACAGGAGCTACTTATGCAGATGCAAGTATGCTTAATACTGAAGATGATATTGCTTATGTAATGGATGATGGACTTACTTCTCATTCTGGTAAGGGTGTTCGCAGACCTTCATATCATACAATGATGGCTAATGGTACTGATGATTATAATATTTTTACATTTATTGGAACTGGTATAACAAATAAAAATATGGAAAATTCCCCTGACACAAGGCATATAGCTCAGAATTTGCCTTATGGAACTCATATATTAAAATTGAACAGAAATGGGAGTAATGCAACTGAGTACACTATAGATGGTGTTTCTGTTGGTTCAACTGCCAGTGCTTGTGGGGAAACATCAGAAGTAACAATCCACCAACCCAAGAAACCACCAATACCAGAGGAGGCTGTAGTTTTGGCAGATTACTGCTTGTTCGCAGATTTTGTTCCTCAGACAAGTGCTGGTATTGATAAAATTAGTAAGGGGACTAGAAGTGTAAGTACGTCAAGAGATTTTTTTATTGATGATACAGGGAGTAATACTGTAGCTCTTAATCTTTCTGCTATTCATCTTCATGGATATAAAATAGGTTCTTCTGCTACAGCAGATAGTGATACAACTATAACATTTAGATTACCAGCATTTGCTACAAATTATGTGTCTAGGGGGTATCAATCTGATACTAGACATAAACTATTTATAGACACAACAGATAAAGATAGTTCTGCTACAAAAGATAACACAGCAGTTGATGGTTCTTATGCATATCTTACAACATCAGAAACATTAGGTGTCCAGAAATGGGGAGATAATGTGGTAAGTGGACAATATGCCGTATTTGAAGGATTTGATATAGTAACCCCAACCCACACAAGCTCACACTACCAGACCTTTGAAACTCCCTTCCTACATGAGTTAGTAGGTGGTGACAGGAATATGGAACAGACTAATCTTGTGGTTACACCAGACGGAAAAACGTGGGATGAGGTTACGAGGGATACTAGTTATATAAAAAAGAATATTGTTCTTCATGGTGCAAGAGATGGGGGGGATGTAACAGCAGGAAACCCTTGGTTTTGTGATTTTTTCAGAGGAAATTTTAAACATGAAACCTGTGTTCAAAAAGATATTGCAATAGCTTATGATCGTTTAATTTTTTTAAAAAGTGGACTTTATAAAGTACTTTGGCAACCTTTTTATAATGCGTCTGGTTGGTCATATATAAATTTAAATACAACTGGCACTCAAGGAGTAAGAGTCAGACTTAATACAGGTGATGAAGGAGCTTATAAATCAGCATATTTTAGTGTTAAAAGAGGAGACTATTTATACATAAATGCAGAAAATGGAGGTTCTATAGACGGAACAACTTATTATTATAGTGCTTTAAGCATAGAAAAGGTATAAAAATGTACATATCACACAAAAGCAATGTAATTCAACAAGTCCACGAAACTGAATGGCAATGCAGAAGGAATACTAAAGGCATGACCAAACCTGAGTATTGGGAGTGGCTTGCTACAATCACTTCTGGTGATCCTCCTGTAGTAGATTACTCAGGTGAAACTGGATACACAATAGTTGAATGCACAGATGAAGATGTTCAGGCAAGACTCAATCAGTTAAGTGATTATCAAGCAGAGGGAGTCTACGACATCAAATACTATGCTTCCAAACGAGATGCAGAAGAAATACTGGACATAGACGGAAAGAGTCACGATCCAAAGCAGTATGTAGAATCCCACTTTGTAGGAGATGACTCAGCAAAGGACGCTAGGCTACTGGCAGATAAGTGGGAGAATGTAAGATCAGAGAGAAACAGTAAGTTAGCAGAGACGGACTATCTGGCATTGTCTGACAATACGTTGTCGGATGTAATGAAAACCTATAGACAGGATTTAAGAGATGTCCCGACTCAAAGCGATCCCGATAGTATTACTTGGCCTAGCAAACCTTAGTTGTGCCTCTCCTGGCGACTCTGGGTTAGGCTTTTGGATTGATGACAAGCCCTTCAAGGGCACTATAAAAGCAAATAAAAATAATATTCACCCATATCGGCAATGTGTCGATGAAAAAACCTTTAAAAATATAAACTGCAAATGAATGGAGATGAAAAGCTAGAGCCAGTCCTGGCGGTTAAATTAACAAGAGCAATCTGGCTGATGGTTTTTGCTATAATGTGGCTTGGATACATGATAACAGGCTTTGAAAACAGCGTGGAAACCATAGTAACGGCTAGGATGATGGAAATAGCAGAAATTATTGATCACGAGATGGATGACACGAATGATAATTATGAGGCAAGTTTCGGTTTATTATTAAAAAACCAATGCAGTGATGCATACAAGAAAGCATTTGACAACAAATGTGAAGGCAGATCTTTAATAAAAGACTTAGTAAAAAAACAACTACAACTTAATCCCTCATTATAGATTCATAAATGATTGAAAATTTTTCAGAACACCAGAATTTGATCTTGATGATCATCTTTATATTTGCCTACTCAGTTTTAGTGCTATTCAGGAATAGTAAGAGCGGAAAAGCAGACTTTTTAAGGAATATAATATACATGGGGAGCGGAATGCTGTTTGTGTTTTATATATTCCAAATTTCGTATTTGGAACCGTACAAGGAGTTCGAGTATTTGGTAATATTCCTTATAGCCTTGAGTTTTAGGGATCTACTCCCAGTTATTGTAGATTTCACAGTAGACGTGGCAACGTCGAAATTAAAACAAATCGATAAAAAAATAAAGGGAGATGCACCTAAAACCTGACATTAAAAAGGAAACTAATGGACTCCACGGAAATAATTTCGGTAATCCAAAATTTAGGGGCGCCAGTCGTATACAGTTTACTAGCGCTTTGGTTTATAAAGTATCAGTTCGTCAAAGCTGAAGAAGCTGCCGAGAGGGGGCGTCTGGAAAGGCAGAGAATCATTGATGATTTTACGAAAAGGGATGCAGAAAACGAACGGAGAGCCTTTGATTTAGCCCAGCAGAGTAATGACGCTATTAATAAAATGGCAGCCAGTTTGGAGGCCAATACTAAATCGATGGACAGTTTAGTGGCGATGGTGACAAGGCAGGGGTAAAATGAAGAAATGTATTTTAATTGCAGTATCTGTATTTTTACTGGCAAATTGTACTAAAGTTCAAGAGGATCCGGTTAAGGCTATATATTCTAATAATTTTACTACATGGGAAATACGTTCATATTGGGCATTATGTCAGCAGGCGTTCCTTCAGAAAAACCCTTATACTCCTGTGCCTGTCCTGATAAAACATTGTGATTGCTACTCTGATTACGTTAGAAGAACGTATAAGGATGCAAGGGAACTAGAATATAAGTCAGCTAATTCTTTTGACAACCTGACAAAGAATTTAATAATTGAATGCAACATGAAATTACAGCAAGAACAATCACTCGCTAACCCTGCATAGAAAGATAGGAGACGTATGACAGTCAATGAGAAGGTTCAGCTAACAAGGTTTTATGCTAGGTTTGCTATTGCAATAGTCGCAATGGCAATCTTTAGCTACATAGTCCATATGATGCTAGTAGCCAGCGATGAAATGACTACATCCTCTAAGGACTTGCTCAATATTCTGATTGGGGCGTTCATCCCCATCCTCGCTGGCATAGCTAAGTTCTATTTTGAATCAGGCGGTGACCTCCACCAAGAGGAGGAGCATAAGTTACTGCCTCCACCTTCAACTACAACCAATGGAGAAGAAGATGAATCCAGCTTTACTAATTAATGTATTACAAAGTCTAGTAGTAGATAAGGCACAAGATCTAGCAGTTGAACATGTGCAAAAAGCAATTGACGACAACCTCAGTGACAATCAGAAGAAATTACTGGATGCCGTTGTTGAGGAAATGCCAGACAACCCATTTAAATCTATGAAGGAGTTATTCAGCTAATGGGAAAGAAAATCAGGGACTACCGCAAGGAGTACGATGATTATCACGGGAAGCCGGAAGAAATTGCCAGAAGGGCTGCTAGGAATAAAGCCCGTGCAAATAAGAAAAAAAAGGGGTTTCTAAGCCGGTTTGATGAGGTGGATCATAAGGATAATAATCCTCAGAATAATTCGCCAAGTAATCTGAGGGTTGTTTCAAGGAATAAAAACCGAACACGGTCACACACTAAAAGGAGTCTTGCTTGAGGTTGTCAAAGAACTTTGCATTGAAAGAGTTGACGAGAAGCCAGACAGCTATCCGAATGGGCATAGAGAATAGTCCAAACACTGAACAGCTTGTTAATCTTGCGATTTTAACTCAGCAAATATTACAGCCGTGCCGTGACCAGTTTGGTACAATTTCCATTAATTCAGGACTGAGGGTTTTGGATCTTAATCGAGCCATAGGTAGCGGAGACAAGTCTCAACACACCAAAGGTGAGGCAGCAGATTTTGAAGCCTACTCAGTCAGCAACAGGGAGATGGCAAAGTGGATTAAGGATAATCTCGATTTTGATCAGCTTATCCTAGAGTATCCAGGCCCCGATCCACGGGACGGTTGGGTGCATTGTAGCTACAAAAAAGATGGTAGCAATAGAAATCAAATTTTAACAGCAGTGAAAGAAGGAAAGAAAACTGTGTATAAAAAGGGGCTACAGGAGTAAACCATGGCACGAACATTAGAACTAGATACGATCACAGAACCGAGTAATAATACAGGGAATGCAAATATAACATTGTCCTCTGACGCCACAACTACAATGCCAAAAGTGGATGTTAATGGCGGTGCTATAGATGGCACAACTGTTGGTGCAGCAGTACCTTCTTCGGTAGCTGCAACCTCACTTACTGCTTCTGGCAACGCAACATTGAGCGGAACAGCAAACAATTTAGGGACTATAACTGGAGGGACATGGCAATCAAATGATGTTGCTATAGCACATGGGGGTACAGGAGCTTCCACCGAATTAGCCGCAAGATCAAATTTAGGACTGGCGGGAGCCACAAAAGTTGTAAAGCTTGTCCGTATTTATCTTGGAGCAGGCCAATCTGAATTTCAAGTCGGCCAATATAATAATATCCCTACAGGGTTCGACACTAGAACCACAGATGAATGGGTCGGCCATGATGCAATCAGTCTTTCTGTAACATCGGGAAAAACCTACATAATAAAGGCTAATTTTAGCATGATGACAAAAGATGAAGCTGATGATTATATTCAGACAGCCTATTTACGAATGTATGCTGACACAACAAATCGCTCTCTAGGGGACTATGCCCGTGCAGGGTCAAGTCATACTAGCATGGCTCAAAGCGCTTATGGAGGGAGATGTGGCACACAAATGTTAAGAATAGTGAGTGGTGTGGTAAATGATAATGTGTCAGGTGGAACTATAACTCCTGAATCTTTTACTCCTGTAAATCTGACGGGGATTTTTACTGCCAGTTCTAATGAAACTAGATATGTATTTTTCACACATCAAGCAGCTGCAAATAACGATTGGCATTGGCCTATAATGGATCAGACTGGGACTAACCCATTTGCCATGTGGTATGTCATTGAGGAAGTGGACTCAGCCGCTATTACTACTATTGAACTAAGTTCGATCACCAGTTAAAGATTATGGCACGAATATTATTATTAGATACACTTAAACATCCCAGCAACTCTGGTACGGCAAATATAACGCTGTCATCAGATGAAACAACAACAATGCCCACCGTTAATATCAATGGTGGTCAGATTGATTCGACATCAGTTGGAGCAAGCTCTCCTTCAACTGTAGCCGCGACCACTCTCAGCACTACAGGCAATGCAACGGTAGGCGGAACTTTTGGGGCCACTGGTGCAACAACACTTTCGAGTACGGCGACAGTGGGCGGGACACTAGGGGTTACAGGGAATACAACATTAAGCGGATCTGCAAACAATGTTGGGACAGTTACAGCAGGGACTCTTAATGAAACTGTCGTTATGGCAGGCGTACCAAGAAAAACTACACTCATAAGGGTTAATGAATCTGGCCATCAATGGAATAACAACTTTTATCCCATAGTAGTCCACGACAGTATTAGTTTCTCAGCAATTCAGGGGAAACATTATATTGTAGAAATTTATTTAGGGACGTTATGGATTTGGACTCAATATACTGCTGAATCACCTTTCCACAAGGTTGAATTTTGGAAAAAAGACTCAGCAAAGACAAGAGGAGACACTGACAGTAATACCAATCCTACTCAACTTGGAACATTAATAAGTCACAAAAGTTATAATCAACATATTCGAGCATCGGATGATGAGAGTCTGGACTGGGTGAGCAAGGGTATTCAATACACCGGTTTAACTTTTCTTTGTACATTTACTGCATCAGCAACCCAAACAGAATATATCCATATGGTTGGTACAAATGGGAATAGTGAAGTTTATTGTCAATACCAGATGTCCGAAGGCGGGGGAGGACTTTATTATAAAATACAAGAATATGACTCTTATTCTTATACAACGGTTTCTTAGTAATGGCAACAGAATCACAAACAGAGTTTTCAGGAGGGCTTAATACAAGGAGTCCGGCCCATTTGATTGGAGTAGATCAATTAACTGAGCTTCAGAATGTTGATCTGTCTAATAATGATCTACGGGGAGAGTTCGGAACAAAAGCTGGTGGGGAAATTGATTTTTACTACGAGGCTGCTTCTTCATGGGTGAGCGCAGAAGGTTTTACAACAGAGGATGTAATTCTGGAATGGCCTTCAACATATTCAACAGATGGTACAGCCTCATATACTATTTCTGCCAATACAAATTTTTTCTCAGGTAGTCCAAATATAAAGATTGGTGATGGTGTAACACTTACAATTGCTGATGGAGTTTCCTTAACTGTTTATGCAAGAACACAAGGGATACACGGAGCCAATAGCTACGTTGAATATAATGACGATCTCTACATAGCAAGGAGTACATTTGAAATAACAGCAACCAGTGCAGATACATCAAATGTTTTAACTACTGGAACCCACACTAACAAACTTCAAGTTGGTGATGAGGTTGTTAATTCCACTTACGTTAATACTGGGACATACATTAAAAAAGTGGATACAACAAACAGTTCTGTAACTCTGAGTTCACCGGCAATAGGCAGTGGAACAGATAAAACCTTTACTATTAATGCTATTATCTCAAAGTATGTGGATGGTACAACCACTACAAGTTACAGGGCCGGTGTAAATACGCCTGTTCCTGTCATTGAATTTAATAAAAAAGCTTCGGATTATATCACCGGACGTGACGGCTCCCACAGTGATGCATGGTATGGAGTGACTGATCCAATACCATTCCAATATGGTGTCGCTGAATACGATGAGACAGGGGTGGAATCAACAATGTCTGATTTAACTGATTCAAACATTGGAACAATTGGTGGAGATAAGTTTCCTACTGGAAGTGGAGATGTGAATAACCCCCAGTACATTAATATATCGGGGGTAGACAGATATAGTACAACAAGCATAACAAAGGGAAGATTTGCTCTGTACCGCGTTGGTGGGACAAGTTCTTTTGTTAAGCGTTGTGATAATCTCTTCTTAGACAACGATCTGACTGTAGAAACTGCGGAAACAACCTCCCCAAGTAAACTGACTGTAACGCTGGGCAGTGCAAAAGATGCGTTTCAATACAAGGTGAAATGGTATTCTTACAATGATATATCAGGGGGGACTTCTGCTAAATATAATTACTACAATTCCAGCACTGGATTTATAAACCCATTTGTTAAAACAGGGGAATTATCTGCGGTCGCAAGTGGAACAAATTCAAAAATAAAATTTACAACATTGAGCCACAACCTAATAAATGGGAATACCATTCGGTTTACGTCTACTTCATCCCTGCCGGGCAATATAAGTGCCTCTACAACCTATTATGTGAATGACAAGAGTGAAAATACATTTTATGTTGAAACTTCAGTTGGCGGAGGGAATGTTGCTTATTCATCTGCTGGTAGCGGGACAATAACATGGACAGGGTACCCCACCTCAAAGGCATACTTTGGAGAAACTGAATATAAAAATTCCTCAAGTGGGGCCCTGACATTTGGGTTAGAATCGGATAATGACACCCATTACACAGATATTCTTGTTGTAATGAAAATACCAGGCGAGACCGTTGAAAGAGAGTACATATGCAGAGGGATAACACATGCTAATGCAAATGCAGCGTCGAGCACCAGTGTCGATTATATTGATTTCAACCGTGCCGACGCACTTGTAGATATACAACCAATTCAGGAAGCAACAACACCAACTAAAAATATTAATGGACTGATTGAATCCTCAAACCTTTTTTTTGGGTTTAAGGATAACAGATTATATGTCAGTGATTATGGGAACCCCAACAGTTGGCCTGAGTCTGGATTCCTTGATTTTGACCAGAATATCACTGGCTTGGGAACACTCGGATCCGAACTTGTTGTATTTACGGAATATGGTATGTATCGGGTGTTTGGAACAGATCCCAGCCTCCTTAAAAAAGTGCAAATACCAACTACTGAAGGGGTTAAGGCTGGCTCTGATAAAACAATAACAAAGTTTCAGCAAGGTATTTTCTTTGCGGGCCTTAACGGCATCTGTTTTTATAATGGCCAGATTGTCAGGAGAATAACGCAGGAGAGTTTAGATTCTTTCTCACTTCCAGACTCTACTGCTAAGAATAATCATGGAGGATATCTTGAAGATACTTATTATTTACTGGGGAAAACTGGGACAGGGTATAAATTAGATGTTAAGGGTAAGTTGATCCTGAGCCGAACAACCCAGACTGCTGACAATTTATTTTTTAGAGGTAGTGACAACACCTTGTATGGCAATTCAGGCCGGATTAGTGATCCATCAGGAACGAGATCAAATTTTACCGCAACTACCCGCAAGTTTGTTGGAACAGATATTAACATGGAAAAGATTTTCTACAGTCTTACATTAACTGGGGAAAATTTTACAGGAACTATAAATTTTTTAGTTGATGGTACACAAACAGATACATTCTCCGTCAGTTCAGCAGTTGCAGACTTAGATCGCACCTTTTACCTGTCTGCTCCCAGAGCGGGGAACGGAGGACAAGTTCAACTTTCTAACTGTACTGGGATAATTAATAAGATAAGTGTTAATTATGATGGATCCAACACATTAACAGAAGCACTATACACATCTGTTAAAGTGAAATATGTAGGGACACCTACAGTAGCTGTTACTCTCGATGGCTCTGCAAATATTTCAGCAACAACATTAAGTGCACCGACAGGCGCTGTTGGAGAGGGAACTCTTTATTTTGCTGCAATGTCCACGGGAGTGGTTCCTCATCTTAAAGAAACAAACGACGAAGCTTCTGGGAGAATACTGGAATTTTCATACACGGCTTCCGAGGTATAAATGGCCACAGCAAGTGAAAGATTCATAAAAAAGGCCAGAGCAGAATATGACGGATATCTTTTAATTGAAGGAGATTACATAAAGGAAAGCTTCAGGATTGTTTTTGAGAACATGAGGGATATGAGCAATGAAATAGACTCATTAACAGCAACAGTAAACAGTCTTTCATCAAGATTAAAAACTGCTGAAACTAAAATAGCTGTTGCAGAATTGGATATAACAACTAAGAGTGACACAACACACACACACTAATGCCAAGACAAGTTTATCATGCATTAAACATGCGCTACAAAGGACAGCCGACAATTTCAGTAACCATAGATGGAACCGCAAAGGTTTCAAGTCAGCAAATGCCTTCACATAGCGTAATGAAAAATAGAAGGCTGGAATTACCAGCGGGAGTTATTGGATATATCCCGCAAGTACAGTCCACGTTCACTGGTGCCCTTACTACAGCATTTGATGGGGTGCCGGAAGCACAATATGCCCAGCAACAGTTATTCCATTTCTTTGAAGTACAGTTTAACGGCACAGTAAAACTCGAAATTTATGCTGATGAGGTAAAAAAATATTTGAACAATGCTGGAGTGACCGATATAACCCTGACAGTAAGGGATTCAAAGGTACAGGATACGCGAAGAGTTTATTTCCCTGAATTAACCTACGGCTGGGTTCCACAGCTAAAACATGTTGTGGATTCATCGCAGGATGGTCAGGTATTTAGCTCTACTCTCAGGGCGCTCCCCTCAAGATTTTCTCGTGGGGAAAAGGAACATTCAGAAATTCAGGTTACTCATCAAGGGAATGTTGTACTGGATGTATTCTTAGACGGCAAAATGTTAGATACATATAGTTTTGATGCAGATCGTTACGATAAAGACGCTTTCATTACACAGAAAGAATATCTCCCATCTGGATCCACTGGTAATGTCCTTCAATGGATACAGAGAAGTGGTGACGGGGAGGTAGCAATGTTTGAAACAAATACAACCCTAACTGACAGGGATCAACCAGAGATGGAGGTTTAGAATGGCAGGCTATTATAAAGAACAACCACAGAATATAACCGCTACTCCCGAAGAAATAGATGCATGGGAAGCCCTAAGACGAGAGCCAGGTCTCAGGGGAAGGCTCGCCAGAAAAGGTAAACACATGAAGCCCTCTTACGTTGGTGGTAAAAGGAGCTTTTCTTATGAAGATAAAGACGAAAGGATGGATGCGGATTTAGGAGATGACCGTGGAGCTTTTGAGACCAGACCGGACGTTATTCAGAGTAGAAGCACGGCTGCGGGAAGAAGCGGAGATGTTAACTCTGGTAGCGGTAGCGGTAGTGGTAGTAGTGTTCCTCCAGCACCTAGAGGCCCATCTGAAGCAGAAATAAGAGCAAAAATTGCTGAAGAAGAAGCAACAAAAAAGAAGAAGGCAGAAGAAGAAAAAGCAGCGAAGCATGAATTGCGAAGAGACGAACTCCACGATGAATATGGTGACTACAAGGGGGACTACGGAAAACTTAGGGATCGAGCAGATTACAGCAAACATCGAACTGACCTCAACAAATTAAGAACAGAATCTGCGGGAAAATATGGCGGTGAAACTGGCTACGAAAGCCAGATAAGTAAAATGGCAGATAGAGGGAGTCAAGTTGCTGGCATTGGTGGTAAGATGGAAACCATGGCAGGGGAAGCCATGGACACACAAAAACTAATGAAGGATCGTGGGTTGTATACTGGGATGCTTGAGCAAGCAAGAAAGACCGGAGAAAAGGGTAAATTAGCAAAGTTACGCCGTTCAATGGCCTCTGCTGGCTCAAGTCCAGAAGAAATAGCCCGCGCAGAAGCTGAAGCTACTGGAGGTGCCGGTGCTGCGGGATCAGGAATGCGCTCTGATCAACTTCAGGGTGCAATGATGGCGATGCAGGCAAGGCAGGGACAGCTTGGTCAGGCAGCGCAATTTAGAGGTATGCAGGCTGGCATGTTAGGTCAGGCGCAAAACCTTGGACTCCAGAAAATAGGAGCTCAGGCTAATATGTATCAGCAAGGGCTTGGAAACCAGCAAAGTCTCATAGGTCAAAATGCACAGATGCTACAGGGTGAAATTGCACAGCAAGCAGGACTAACCGGACAAATGTCTGGCATGACTGACGCTCAAATGCAGGATATTGTAGCACGGCAGAACATGGCTCAGGAGAAGGATTTAGCGGAACGAGGGTTGCTTATGCAAAGTCAGGCTAATCAAGCAAATAGACCGCAAGGGCCAAATCAGACTCAACAGCTTATGCAATTGGCTGGTACCGCAGCATCAGTAAAAATGGCCTTTGGATGTATCCCTGAAGGTACCTCCATAGATTTAACAGATGGTGAAATTGCTATTGAAGACCTGAAGGTTGGAATGAAGATTAGGGGATGGCACGGTGGAGAAACAGAAGTTCTCCAAGTTCATCAGTATAAAGAGGATCCCACAACTCATCGTTTCTATCATATAAAATTCGATAATGGCGGTGCAGTTGATGTAAGTGCCCTGCACAAAATCTATAATAAGAGAGCCATGGATTTCAAAATAGGCGATGAGGTACAATCCCATAAAATTACTAGTATTACCAAGTACAACGGAGTTGAAGTGTCTTACGATTTATTAACCAGAGATGTAGGTTATAGAATCGGGGGTATCCCAGTAGATTCAATGATTGGGGAAATGGCAGAGGCCATAGCCAGTCTTAATAATAAAATAGCAGCATAGGAGAACAGCATGGCAGTAAATTATTCACAAGGTAGGGAAAATTTAGGACGGCTATATGGAGAACTTCGTCAAGCCTTAGCTAATAAGGGGGCAGCAGAAAATCTACAGGCACAGCGAGACATTGACAATCAGGGTCTCTTCGGCACTGGGATTAGGACATCGGACATTGACAGGCTAGGTAACTTAGCATTAAAGGGTGCTGAATTTGGTCAGGGAAGGAAGGCTTTAAAAATGGAGCGGGCTAAAAATTCTTTCGACAGGCGGATGGATCAGGCTAAAAGTAGAATTACCGAATTGCGTAGATTTGGAGATGATGATTCTATAAATGAAATAAGGGCTATTCAAGCTGGCATGGCCGAGGAGAGAAATAGATTTGAAAATTTAATGTCAGACTATGAGGAGAAGAGCCTATGGGATACAGGCTTTGGGAGTGAGGGGCCAAATTACAAAGACACTGGTGAAATGTCAGATTTTGCGAGAAAAATGATGAAACCAAAGGATCGCCCCATGACTGTTGCCGAGAAAGTACAGCATCAACGGAATACAGAGCCTTATCAATTAGACCCAAATATGGGGACACAGGTGGGAGATAGGCCAAGTACACTTGGTGGGAGTAGAGCCAGAAGCACTGGTGTGCAGGACATTGCACCCACTGGATTTTTGGAAAGAAGTTTCTATGATCCAGATGCAGTACCAGACTGGAGACGGGGTAAAAGTCAGCAGGCTATGGGTGAAAGAAGTTTCCATGATCCCAGTGCAGTACCAGACTGGAGATATCTCCCAGAATACTCAGGAACCCGCGAAGAAAAAGAGGCTCAAAGAGACTTCGTCGAGGATTTTTCCAACCGCTATATTAGATAAAAAGGAGGATAAATGCTAGGAAACACAGGCGGTTTTTTAAAGAATCTCTTCAGCACCGAACATGATGTTGGAAGTAAAGAAGCAGCAATGAAAAGAATACAAGAAGCTCAACAGAGGAGGGGTGGTAAAATTCGCACTGGAAAACCTGATCCGGAACAAACGGAATCTAGAGAACCGAGTGCTATTGATGAATTCTATGACACGATGAGAGACGGAATCATCGGCGTACAGGAGGGCTTTAGTAACTTATTTAGTAGTGATGAAAATGAGGTAGGGAGTGCTAAATCTAATCTAGCTCGAATACAAGAAGCACAAAAAGCGAGGAACTTTGAGACACGCACTGGGAAAAGACGTACCTCAGAGATAATTGCAGAAGAACTGCGAAGTGAAAACAACCCCATACAAACTTCCGAGTTTGCATCGAGGAGAGAAGCTCACAGAAAAAGACTGGCTGCAAGAGCAAATGGATTGTCTGATAAGGATTTCGATCTCATAAGTAAGCAAAAGGATGCTAGGAAATTAATGCAAGACCGTATTAATTATAGCAAAGATCCTAATAGATCTGGGAGTGCTTATCTTGAAGCGACTGCCAATCTCCCCAGCAAAGAGGATCACTTATTAGAAGGAAGTTTTACGGATGATTATCTTGACCCTTTGCACCCACAGTTTCACGAGCTAGAAGCTGAACGTAGCGGAAGTGATGTAGTAAGCCCAAGTCAAGAAGTAACTCCTTTCCATGAATTAGAAGCTGGAGGTAGTATAGGTGCTAATGCAGATCCAAGGGTAACACAGCAAAAAACACAAAAATCTGCACCAGAGACAACCCCACAAGCTATAGCACAGGATAAAAGTGTTCAGTTCTCAGCACAAAGTGAGGATGAAGCTAAGGGGGACGCAAGTGCTAGAGGAATGAGGGAAGAAGGATTTTTACCAAAGCCTAGTGGCCCAGTAGATGAATATATTGCCGAACAAGAAACCGAACAGGAGAATATTGTCAAAGAGGAGCAAAAACAGCTTAGTGATCAGATTCAACATGGAACCCCTGAAGAAAAAGCGGAAGGGAAAAAAATAAGGAAAGAAATTTACGGACACCTTCCCCCAAGGGAGAGAGCTTTAGCTAAAGAGGAGACCGGTAATTACTGGGTGGATCCCATCAGTGGTGTAGCTATTAATATTGACGCCATTGAGGCAGATGGTCAAAGAAAATCAAACTGGCTGATGATCGATAAACTACCAGAACATGCACGGCCATACTTCATGGCTAAATTCGGATACCTTGATGAGGAAGATGTTGATGGAATGCCTATTGATCCAAAGATCAGGGTGGAAGAGATGAAGATGCAGACTAAAAAGCTGGAGCTCGAAAGTCTGGAGAAGAGGCATGGCCAATCCATAACTAGCAATGAGCATATTCACGAGTTGAATATGAAGTGGAATAAAGAGCAATACAACGGTCTCTCCAGAGCCCAGCAGGAAGAATTACAGATAAAACAATATAACCAAGTCAGAAGCAACGTAGACATGTTGATGTCAAACGGACAGTATGAATCTGCTATGCTTTTAGGTCAGCAACTGGGGCTTCCTTATATAAGGGACGTACAAGGTTTTTGGAGGTCAAAAGCAAAGGCGTCTTCAAATGGTATTGACCCCACATTTAATGCTGCCTTTAACATGTCTACTACTGGCCTACAAGGCATGACAATAAAAGATGCTGGAAAGGGATATTATGCTGCAATAGGAGATTACTGGAAAAAACTTGTTGATCCAAATCTTGATCCAGATTTAAAGACATCCTACTTTGAGGCGAAGGCAAAAGAACACGGCTTAAAATTATGGGATCAGTTAAGTGACGAAGAAAGGAAGGGTAGCAATCCTATGCTTCACAATAATAGTATTCGCACAGAACTACTTAAAGATTTAATGTTGGCAGACCCTAAATATGGAAACTTACATCAGAATCTAAATTATACAAGGACTCAAGCAGCATTAAGTGGTTCTAGTGGCAGTGGTTCTGGCAGTGGTTCTGGTAGTGGTAAAAACAATAATGCAAGTGGAAAAAAAGTTCCAAAGGTTAAGGAAAAAGAAACATCCACTAAATTAACTGAAAAATCCGAAAAATTTGTGGATAAAGCTCCTACCAGTCTGAAAGAGAAAATTTTTAATGAGAACTTAAATCGGGATGGGACGCCTAAACAAAATGCTCTTTCAAAGATATTTTTTGATGTGCCTGAAGATTATGATGCAGACTCATACAAAAAGCGTTTACTGAAAGAACATTTGAGTGATGGTGAAAAAGAATTTAAACAAAAACTACTAATAGGAAAGAGTAAGGTTAAAGGGAGAAAGAAGGGAAAATTTAAGAGCATTAGTGAAGCGAGAAAGCACTATGAAGCTAACCCTCAAGAATTAGAAAAGGAAAGTTTAGCACTACGGTACTACATACAATCTGGAAAATAAATGACACCAGCCCAAGCATACGCTCAATGGAAGGGGGTAGGTGCGCGACCCTATGAGACTGAGTCTCAAACAATTAGGAGATTTACCCAGCAATTCGGGCTAAAACCTGAAGATGAAGAAGAGCTTTTAAAGGCATACCCTGACCGACCACAGCTATCTCGATTATCTCGATCTTGGGATGATTCTGGACGAAGAGAAAAGAAGTCAGGATTCCTCTCACAAACCTTCGGAGCGGGAGCCGATGAACTTCAGAAGTCTTTTGGTTCTGCCATAGCAGGCCCAGGCGCAGAAGTTCTTTCCGACTTAGGCTGGGAGGGCGGTGCAGGCTTTCTTGAAGATATCGGCACCGATATTGTTGAACAGCAGGAGGAAGACCTCAAGGAATATGAAGCTCCCCAAACTCGTGATGAACTGATAAAAGAGGGTGGCTTCTGGGGCGCCCTATATGAAAATATCCTACCAGAGGAAACACAAACCCCACAACAATTAGGCAGATCAGCACTTCCATCTCTCGGTGCAGCTGGTATTGCTCTCGGCGCAGCCGGTGTTACAGCACTCGCTACCGGAGGTAATCCTTGGGCTGTCGGCGCCGTGGCAATGGCTGTTGGTAATGCCGTTGGATCCTTCCAAGTTGGTGGTGAAGAGTTTGAAAGTGCCAAGAGAGATCCTTTTATCCGCAAACAACTCGGTATCGATCCTGATGCTGACTTTGCAGACCTTACACCAGAACAGCAAAGAGCCCTCACAGATTCCGCACAGCGTGTAGCAAAGGATACTATGGTCGAGAGACTGTACACTTCCGGCGCCCTTGAATCACTCGCCTTTATCCCATATGGCCCACTTGCACTCAGATATATAGCAGACATTGCCCTTGGAGCAACCTCTGAGGAGCTCGATAAACGCCTTGGTATGGAGAACACCCTAGAGGAATTGGAAAGACTTGGGGTAACAAGGGAAGAAATCCCAGAGCTCAGGGAAAAGATAAAAGCTCTCCGGCCAGGCACGTTTGAGACAGTCTGGAACGCAGCCATTATGGAGGCCACGTTTGGAGCTCCAACGGCTGTTATTGAAACTGTTGCACAAACAGATGCAAGGGTAGACCGCAGGCTGACAGCTGCCAGTGAAAAGCGGAAGATACTTAAAGAAAGAATTAATAAAGCTGTTTCTGATCCATTGAAGCTGGAGAAGGCTAAGAGAGATCTTAGGATAATGGATACTAAGATCGCGAATATGGAAATAGATCAACAAATAAAGATTGAAGAAGGGGCAAATAAGCTCGCGGATAGCGAATTAAAAAGTGATTTATCAGAGGCGGAAAGGCTACGAAAAGAAACAGAGGGGACAATAAACGATCCTAGCTCAACTTTTACTAATACCGTACATGCTAAGGCCGAAACAACACCGGAGATTCCTTCTTACCTTAAAACACTCAAGCCCTCCAAACGGGGAAGAAAAACAAGATCTGAATCTATAGAGACATTAAATCAGCAGGCAGATGCTACGGATGCAAATCTGAATGACTATTCCAACAATGAATTCATTGAGGATGATTTAGATGTACTCAGCATGGACAGGATTATGCATCAGGTTGCTATCAACGAACTAAATGAAGTATTTGAAGGGATTGATTTTAGGGGAGCAAAACTTGGTAAGGATGAGGCAGGAAATGTAGGGATGTTCTACGAAACTCACGATGGAGAGTTGGGTGTAGATACAGAATGGAGAGGAACAGAAGGATTTGTCGAAGATATAACAGAAAGCGAATATGCTGGCGCCAATCCAATTGTTTATATCTCTCAAAGGATGTTCAGAGATGGACAGTTGTTAAGAAACACTGAGGAAGCTCTCAGCAGAATGGGAGAAGTGGCATTCCATGAGGCACTTGGCCACGCTGGTCTGAGAAAATTATTAAATGCTGGAACAGCGAAAACTGATGGAAGCATGGAATGGACTGGCGATGAGTATAACCAGTTTATTAAGAAATTCGACAATCGCCACAGGAAAATGGTTGATCGATGGTTAAAAATAACCGGAAGGTATGCAAAACCCCCAAAAGATATTTCAGCGGATGCTTGGAGGTTCCGTCAGGTAGAGGAGTTTATAGCAAGTAACTTCGGCGAATCTGGAGGTGGTAAGACACTCGGCTTCTTTGATAACACTGCGATCTTGATCCGTGAAGCCCTTCCATTTGCTAAGAATTCACTAAATCAGTATCAGGTCGCTAAGACAATCCAGCAAGTAGCGGATGAATATGCAACGGGGCTTAAAGGGAAGGCTCCAAAGAAAGGCAATCTACTGACAGGCGTGGAACTGGTTGGAGCTATTTCACGGGCAGCTACAGAAGCTAAGATCCCAGAAGAAAGAACTGGGGAGGGGATCACCCTTGAATACGCAGAAAGAACAATGGCTGAGGAATTCCCGCCAGCCCTTATTGAGGGTGAGGCAGTAAGGGACGTTCCTATAGAGGTTCCGGTTAAGGAAAAATCCCTCAAGGAAAAACTGAAGGAAGAGAAGGCTATAAAACGCAAGGAGGAGAGAAAACGACTAGATACTGACAGAGATAGGAAACGAGCCTCTGATCCTAAGACACGAGGTAATTCCCTTGTTGAACTTGCAAAGAATCCTGACGAAGGTGTCCGCAGATTGGTAGCATTAAATATAAGGACTCCAGAAGAAACCCTAGCAACCCTTGAAAAAGATGAGAGCAAACTGGTTCGAGATGCCGTAAAGCAGGCAAGGAAGGAAGCTAAGAAAATTACAAAGGAAGCCGATAAGGTCAGGAGAAAAAATTTAAAAGCTACAGAGAAAACGAAGGCGAGTAAGGAAAAAGAAGAAGCTAAAATCCTGAGCAGGATGGAAAAAGCTATTAATCCTGAAACGCCTATGTGGGAACTGAGGAAGCTTGCGGATGATCCCAACACTGATGTTCGCAGGAACGTAGCTCTAAATAGGAGGTCTGCAAAAACAATACTGGAAAAATTATCGAAAGATAAAAAGAAGTGGGTGGCTGGCCCAGCTATGAGCAGACTCCAAGGGAAAGGCGGAATCAACCAGCAAATTGAAACTCAAGAGAAGAAAATAAAGAGTGCAGAGGATAAAATAAAGGAGTTACGAGCAGAACGGAAAAAGATATGGGCAACTAAAAAGAGTGAAAGAAAGAAATCAGATCAAACCAAGTTGGAAGGAACCCAGCCAGCTATTAGTAAACAGGAAGGGATAATAAAGGAAGCCCAGAAAAAGGTCAGGACGCTCTCAAAGTCTGAACAGGCAGAATTAACCGGTGAGTTGGGATTTGTTGGGGAAGAAAGCAAGGAAGGGAAAAATGTATTCCCACAAAAACTGGGGATGGCAGGACGTACTTTTGAAGATACAGACAGGCCGTGGTGGGCTGCCAATACCAGAGATGCCAATAAGGTAAAAGGGGTAACGGCATGGGTTAATTATCTTCTTAAAACATCAAAAACACAGCCAACTTTAGAATATGATGAAATCCCAAGAAAGAAAGGGGAAACAACTGAAGCATATCTAAAACGCTTTGACAAAAAAGTCAAAGAACTAAGGAAAAAGGCTGATAAGCCTGCCACGCTAGAATTTAAGGCAAGAAAGGGGTTACCAACAGTAGGGATTAATATTAATGATTCTACTCAGCCATTTACAGAGCAGATATTATCAGGCCGAAAAACTATTGAGACAAGAAATAGCGACAGCCTGAGAAAATATGTTGGTAAACGTGTGGGAATTATTAAAACAGGGGAAGGGCCCGCTCAGGTTGTAGGGTACGTCACAATAGCCGAACCTATAGTATACAAAAAAAGAGTTGAATTTAGGAGGGATCAGTCAAAGCACTTAATTAAGGCTGGTTCTGATTTTGATATGGCTGAAGGTCAAGACGTAAAGTACGGGTATCCTCTAATGGATATCGAAAAAGTTACACCATTCCCCGTTACTTCCCAAGGAATTGTATCAAGGAAGATTACCCAGCCCACTACACCAGAAGTCACAGGATATGTACTTACACCAGAAGGAAAATATAGAAGGGCAACAGTAGCAGAGCAGGAAGGACTACCATCAGGTGCAACCACCCCCACTTTAACAGTGGGCGGAACCCCGATGAGAGCCGAGCCTTGGGAAATATATGAAATGGGTATAAGATCCTCAGATGAGGAAAAAGAATTTATCCCAAAACAAAGAACTCAGGCGATGTCAATAAAGATCCGCCGTAATCTAGCTGCTGATGAACTGGCAGATCTTGATCTTGCTAGGAAGGCTATTACGGGGGAGGCTACAAAAATAAAGCTTTACGAAGATATGTTAAAGTTAACTGGGGATGAGAGGCTTAAACCAAAGGGGTACTTTGCTGTAAAGAAAGGAATAAGGGAATCAAAGAAAAATATTGAAGGATGGAAAAAGTTTGCAATAGAAGCAGAAAGGAAAATACAAAAGAAACTTGATAATGCTCTGAAAACAATAACTCCCCTTGAGCAAGAAGTATTTTTTGCAAGCACTGGATTACATGACACCTACGGTGAATTAAGTAACAGGGAAATTGTTATGACTATCCTTGCGAAACACCCCGACCATAAAATGAAATTTACGGAGGAGAAAAATCCTAATAAATACTTGCTCAGAAAAGAAGTAGAAGTGCACCGGATGATAAAAAAAGCTAGTAAACGATTATCCGGTGAAGATATAGTTCCAGAAACATCTTCAGTAAGAATGGTTCCATTAGAGCCGGAAGATCAATCAATTTATGATCTGCGTACATGGGCCTTAGAGGGTGGTTACACCGGTGAGACTAAAGGTACTACAAGGGAGAGATTAAGGAATGAAGAAAAAACAAGTGAAGCTAGAAAGGTAAAACTTTGGAACGAGCTAAAGCCCTTCAATAAAAAGACTGGAGAAAGTGGTGGTAGGCTATCTTTTGATAACGTCAAAGCTGATAAGGATTTAAAGGCTGAAAGAAATGCAAAAGCTAGGGAACTGTATCAAGGATATGGAATCGTAGCCCAAACCTTTGCTGCGGATAAAGAGAATGTTCAGAAAAACTGGTCGGTAAATAAAGAGGATCTTGCATGGGCCAAGAAAAATGGCTGGAAAATGGAAACAAATCTTGCGGAGGAAAAACTTACAGAAGAAGGTGAAAAATTTCAAGAAGCACTTGATGTATTACGGGACGAATATGAGGGTCAAGATTTTCAAATTGTTGATCAGTATACTCAAGATGTGGGCGATGCAATAAGAAGAGGTGATTATGGAGAAGCTGACAGGCTCCATGAAATAAGGGCCGATGAATGGCTTGCAGATGCAGAAGCTAAATTAGGTACGGGGTTAAGTAAATCAGAGGCTAATATTGTTGTTGGAAATTTAAGTAGATCGATAGTACCATTCAATCCAGTAAGTGCAGTTACGAAGTTCAACAAGCTCCAGAACTGGGTCTACAGCCTCTTCGGGCCTACAAGAAGCTCACTTAATTACACAAGACTGGCCCTTAAAAGGAGTAGGGAGGACAAGGCTAAGGCGATGCCTGCAAACAGGCACAAGAAAGTTACCCTGCCAAACGGCTCTGTTTTCTACGTCGGTAAGAACAAAACAACAGATCAGTGGATAGAGCAAGTAGAGAGCGTTCTTTCTGACAAGGAAATACTGGATGCTAAGGACTGGTATCCACAGATAATACCCATCTTCGAGAAGACATTCGGCAAGAAGGATGCTCCCAAGATGATCATGGCGTGGGCACTGGCAAACAAGGGTGAAAGCCCGCTGGGAGCCATGAGAAACATACTTAAAGTAGGGCAGAATCTGGAGAACTACCTGAAGGAAGAGTTTGTGAAGAAGGGTGGTCTGGCTCACGATAACATTGTAAAAGTCCTGAGAGAAGAAGCAATCACCGGTGGAGCCGGAGTTAAGCTGTTTGACTTCCTTGATGCCTCTGTAGGTATGGATTTCAGGAGCGTGGCTGGGTTTGATGCTTCCATGGGTGCGCCAGCCGTTGTAGACCGACATACTTGGAGAGATTTTGGATACATTGATGATGTTGTGCTTAAATATCTGACGACAGCCCTGCCAAATAACAAAACACTGAAGAATCTGGTAGTAGATCGGAAGAAGCCAACAGTAACAGATACAGAGTATGAGTTGGTTGCTGACTGGCTGAGGAAGATGGCTAATGACCTGAATACCAAGAACTGGAAGGGCAGGAGCGACTGGAAGCCGAGGGATGTACAGGCCGTAGGATGGATGGGTATCACAGAGGCACTTCCTTCAGAAGGGGGTGGAACACCAGCGCAGATGATTTCAGAGACTAGCAGGACGCTTGCGTTTGAATTAGATTTCGGGGAAGGCTCACCGCTCAGTAAACGCTACGGAGCAACCTTTAATAATGAGAAGATAATCTCTCCACTGGAAAAGGAGAGAATCACTTACGAGGTTGGAGACTTAATAGCTGACATCGCCCTGAAGAAGACTGGAGTCAAGCAAACAGAGCGTATTCGAGGGTATGGGTACTACCGAGATTACGGAGCTAACCCTAATATCATTCTAAAGATCAGCGCTACTGATCCAGCGGTAGCTGACATAATGGATGTTATCGGGCTACTCGCACAACAGACGGGAGTTATTGCATTTGGGCCGAAAAACAAGGCAAGAGGAGTGGGTTTTGATTTTCGGGATAAGGGTAATAAACTGCAAAACAAGGATGTGCAGGATGCATTCTATAATGGATTAAGGGAGGCTTTCCCCAATTATATTGAGGGCGCTTCCCAGACAACTATTGACGGGAGGTCAGGTCTAAGAATAGTTTTAAACAATGTTAAAGCAAAGTCAGGGAATGCTAAGGAAATTTCCCAGAATGTTTCCGATCTCGGCGCAAAGATTGAAGCCGAAATGCAACCTACGCTGAAAAAACTTGCGGAAGACCTTGGGTTGGATTTAGAATTGGATATCTTCCAAGCAGAAACTTTTTACGCTGAAAACGATTTCACACAGAAGGAGAGTAAAAATGGCGAGTTATACAAACAACGGATTAATAGCAGATTCAGATCCGAGGTATCAAGAAGGATTATCGATAATGATACCGCTAGGGTTGAGCAAAAAATCAAAGCCGAAATTGAAAAAAGCAAGCCCCAAGAAACAAAGCCAAAAGCAAAAGAGCTAAAGCTTGATTCTGGTTTCTTACTAAATCTTGGGAATGCGTCACAAGTACCGGCGCCACGAATTACTAAATCCCAAGCAACCCCGATAAATAGGTCTAGGAGTAATCAGGCAATTAATTCCAATCATCTTGGCGGAAGATGGTCAGGTTTCTGGTTACGACAAATCAAAAAATTAAGACCCCTCTCAAAAATAAAAGGACGTGCTGAATTCTTGAAACTGCGCCAAATCGCCTTCGGCCAGATGACTCAGTGGCAAGTTTTCAGTAAGTCAGTCTTTGATGCCCTGAAGAACAGCAAGCAGACAAAAGAAGTTTATAAGTATCTCACCACACCGAACGCCAACTCATCTATCATAACAGATCCGGTTGAGCGTGTCGCAGCAGAGAAGGCTAAAAGAGCTATTGAGAAAATAGGTAAAACTCTCGTAGCCAGAAAGCTGATGAAGGCATCTACCCTTAAAAAGTTTAAGCAAGAGAGCGGGGACTACCTCCCACGGGTATACCTGAAGCATTTGCTGGATGATAAGGATCACACAAAGATTGCAATGGGGCTGAAGCCAAGTAGCCTTGACTACCTGAAGAACCGCCGTGATATCCCTAAAGGGGTGAGGGAGTTAATCCTTGGAGAACTAACAGATCAGCATGGTGCTCCAGCATTGCTTGCTTCGAGGGCACTCATGGTGCCTGGCAAGGATCTGGCAATAATGAACTGGATGCAGAAGATGAAGGATATGTCTATCCAGCAGAACTTAGGCTGGGTACTGAAGAACCAGTTCGTCTCATTCAATACCTTAGAGGAAGCAAGGAAAATCATTAATGAGTTAGATATTCCTAACGGTGCAGTGGTAATGAAAGAGTTGGAATTGGATGTTGATCTTTCTGAAATGGTTGCTGATGTGACACCAGCGTGGTTAACAGCAGAAAGTGAGAAACTGGGAGTAATGGCCAAGAACTTGCAAGGCAGTAGGAAGAAGATTGTTGATGCGTTGAGAACAAAGATGATGGATGTTGCAAGTGATATGGAAGATATTGTAGGAAGTGCAGAGGGAGTTAAGGATTACAGGCAAATACCTAACTCTGCAAGATACGGATCCCTGCGTGGCATGTGGGTACACAAGCAAATTGCTGATGATATCATCGGTGGTATGAAGGTTGCAACGGGTGAAGAATCCAACTGGGAAAAATGGGTTGGCGAAACTGGTAAGGCGGGACAATATAATGCTTACTGGAAATGGGCAAAAGTTGCTGCTAACCCGCCATCATGGGCGAGAAACTTTATTTCTAACAATGTTCTCCTCACACTGGCAGGGGTGCCATTTTGGAGTATTCCAAGATTAAATCTCGCAGCCCTTAAAGAGATCCGCACTAAGGGTAAGTATTACCAGATTGCTCTCAGGCAGGGAGTAATGGCCGGTAATATGACCGAGGCTGAATTAGGCAGGATGGAGACAGAATTCAAGGAAGTGCAGATAAAGATGGGCGAGGGTGGCAATATGCTGGACTGGATCCAACTTATGTTTGGGAAAACCATGGACAAAGGGTCTAAGTTTTATGGTGGGATCGAGACACTCGGTAAGATTGGGGCAATTAAATATGCCATGGAGAAACAGGGAATGAATGAAGCAGATGCAGCCAGCTTTGCAAATAAGTGGTTGTTTGACTATGGGTTGGTTACTCCTTCAATAAGGTATGCTTCAACGGCTATCGTAGGTGCCCCATTTATAAGGTTCCAAGCTAATGCAATTCCACTTATGTTCGAGGTTATGCTGACAAAGCCGTGGAGAATGGTACCATATTACGCACTTGCCTATGGATTTGTAGAAGCATTCAAGGATAACCATGATTTGGATGAAGAGCAGTATGAGGCAGCTAAAAAGTCACTCTCAGAATGGCTACAGGAGAAGGCGATGGGTGGACTTCTTCCTCCAAATATTCTTCCCCTGCCAGCCTTGGATGATCAGGGTAGGTGGCAGATATACGACCTTTCCTACCTGATGCCTTGGGGTATGATATCAGAAGTATCCGGTGAGGTGTGGAATGGGGAGTTCGCCAGTGCTATGCAGTCTGTAGGATTAATGGGCGGGCCGGTAGCAGATTTACTCGCAGCTCTAAAAACAGGGACTGACTCATTTACAAGGAAACCGATAACGGATGACCTAAAACCATGGAGTGAGCAAATGGGAGACTGGTTGTGGTACGCTATTAATATGTCAACCCCATCAATGCTTCATTCAGATCACGGAGCCATCCCCCGTTTAGCAAGAACAGCTATGGGTGAATTGGATCCAAAGACAGGACGTCCTAAGTATACGGGTACCCAAGCTACCCTCAGATTAATAGGGCAAAATATTTATCCTACCGATCTGGTGGAACAGCGTAAAATTAATATCAGGAGATTAACATGGGAGATAGGCAACCTGAGAGCAGATTTTAGGAGACAAATGAGGGGGCTGAAAAAACAGAAAGCCTCCTTGAGCGATATTCAGGAAGCAAGGGCTGAGTTTAAAGAAAGAGAAGCAAAGCTATTAAAAGAGAGACGGGATTACATTAGGGCTTCAAAGGTTCCAAGATCTTTACGAGCTTAATGTAAAAAAAATAAACAAAAACATTGACATTGTCTGGAATCCTGTAATAATAGGGAAAAACTAGGCAAGTACATGGAGGTGCCAATGCCAAGAAGAAGTGAGCGTAAGGGCATGACGCTTGAAGAAAAAGCAAAATTTCATGCCAATGCTATTTATAATGTTCCCCTGCGGTTGTACAAGACCGTAGATAAATTCACTTTCATCTATGTTCCCCTCACCTTGGGGAACAGAGAAAACCCCCCAGAAATAAAAGTTACTCATATCGGTACTTACGAGAACCGTTACAAAATTGATTATGTAATGGTTGAACGTGAGTTATCCAGCGGTAAAGTCCAACGGGCTATTATCGACGTGCGCCCAGTTTGGATTGAAGGCACGGCTTTTGAATACTATGAAGCTAAGGAAGGTTTTATTCAAACATATGGTGAAACTGAATTTGTAAATAGGGAAAAGGTTAGTAAATGGAGAATATAAATTTAAGCCACAGTCGTGCTGATACATTCTGTGGAAGGCAAATTTACTACCGCGATGTGGAGAAAAAAGTGTGGGTGGAGAATTACTACACCGCTATGGGCCACATCTGTGAGGCTGGAGTCAATGCGGAACTGCAAAACCGCATGAGTGGAGTTGAGGGCAGGGGCATCGCGGAAGAGATGCAAAAGGTTATGGAAGACCTCCTGCCCAAGATTCCGAAGGAAGATGAAAGAAATTCCGTCCGGCAAGATTTTCCACCGGCAATAATTTCCGTTGAGAAATATATTGCAACAATTGACTATACTCCGCTGAGAGTACAGGAGTATTTTAATTTTCATATGGATGGCCACGACGAAAAAGAGCATCCGGTTAAGGGATGTGTGGACATAGTGGCAGAACGAAATGGCCATCCATTAATTATAGATTTAAAGCGGAAGAAAGCCCCGATAAAACGGGATAACTACGGATACAGGATGCAAGTCGCACTATACTCACTCTGGTTGATGCAGGCTAGAAATCTTGACAGCATCCCATCAACCGAGATACACATTCTGCTGTCAGGTAAGGATCCACAGGTGTGGAATGTAGGTGTCACAGTGGAAGATATGTACGAGGCTGTGTACAGGCTGAGAGACTTAGGATGGAGACTGAGTAATAATTATTTTCCAATGGCACGAGGTCATATCCTCTGTTCACCAAAGTGGTGTAACTTCTGGGATCAGTGCCACATCGATAATTTCGATGGTTTAAATGACCTTATTTCTAATATAAAACCATGAGCGATCTGGAAGAACGCCTATCAATCGTAGCTAACCACCTCAAGCTGGCCGATCAGGCTATTGAGGAACTTGATTATTCCGCAGCAAGGAGTTTTTTATTCAATGCCCAAAGCACAGTTGAGCAGTGCCGAGAAATCGCGGAAAGAGAAAGTAAAACAGCGACGTAAGGCTAAAACAGTTACAAAAGTAGTCTGGTCTGAAGAACAGATCAAACAACGTAAAAAGGATAAAATTGTGAGAGAGAGATTTAAAGCCCTTGGGTATCTACCCAAAGGGGACACGGGGAATTATCCCTGTTTATGTGGTCAATATCCAGATGACCATTTTGTATGGTGGCTAGGCGGAACAAAGAATCAGCCCGATCACCTAATGTGTATGCGGTGTAGAAAGCGTGTCTATGAAAAAGATATAGCAGACGCTATCTCAGCTTGGCATAAAATGAAAGGCCCACGGGCTAAATTGCGTAAAATATTAACTAATTAATGGAGGTGCATGACCCTAGAAAAATATAAGCGGAAGGCGGTTGAACGTCCTCCCAAAACAACAATAGAAGGAGAAGCCGGAGTGGGTAAAAGCTTTTTTGCCTGTTCTGCTCCCAAACCATTTGTAATCAATACTGATGATGGGATTGATGAAATACTTCTCCGAATTCCTGACATCATGGTAGCAGATGCGGTACCAGTTGGTGACAATGAAGCTAATGCAAAACTGTATGACAGCATCATTGATACGCTGACCGAGTTGGCAAAGGAAAAGCATGACCGTAAATCAATCATCATCGATTCACTTGATCGACTCGAAATCTTGGCTCAGGCCAAGGTGTGTGTGGAACACTCAATCAAGGCACCCGAAGATCTTGGATATGGGAAAGCCTATGTTTATGCTCGTGGAAAAATCCAGCGTGTTTTGGCTGGACTGAATTATCTGCGAGACGAGAAGGGTATGGAGCCAATCTGTGTGTGCCATACTCAAATCAGAACTATTAACAAGCCAACCCTAGAACCGTACGACGTATTCACATTGAAGCTTCACAAATCTGCCAGTGCGGATATAATGGAGTGGTCGGATGCGGTACTTTTCCTGACTTTCAAAATGATAATCCAGAAAAAGGATACGGGGTTTGGACGCAAGGATTCACGAGCCATTAATACCGGTGAGAGAATTATCTTAACATCAGGCTCTCAAGGGGTGGATTGTAAAAACCGCTTCGGCCTGCCATCGGAAATTCCGGCGGAATATGAGGAATACCATAAACTTATAGCTGAGTCAAGGAAGGCGACTCAATAAATACCGGCGCGGGGGCCTCCGTCGGTCAGTTCTCTGGCCGATCCCGCGCTACCTTTTAATTATGGAGACCAAATGCAATACGAAGTAACTGATACAGCTTATGCTGTAGGAAATGTTGATGAGGTTCTAAGTAAAGAATCTCAGAACAACTTTGAAAGAATAGATGTTCCGGCAGGAACATGGAACATGCAAATCTGTGATGTAATCGAGAAAGATTTCTACGATAAAACAGATAGAGTTGGTGGCACAAAAGAAGGGGATCCTCTTCCGAATGCCATCATAAAAAAACTGATCCCGTTGGAGGTACTCGACGAGGGTAAGTATGTGGGGCAACGCACATTAATTTCGGTGTACATGCCACCACAGGATCCTAATAATGATACTCACAAGGCTAAGTACAACATGGGTAAAAAACGCATGTCTATGTTGGCGAAGGCTTGTGGCTTGAGCACAATCGATGATCTTAATGACTGCTCTGGCAAGTTTGTAAAAGTCACATTACAGGAAAAGGACGGCTTTTTAAATCTTGTCGGAGCAGAACCGTTTGGTGAGAGCATGGCTAAAAAAATTGAGGGTGTTAAAACTATTACCTCATCAGAAGAAAAGCCGAAGGGGAATGTCAGGGAAGTGTCTAAGCACATGACCATTGAAGAAGCTGACGACATTCCTTTTTAATGCGAGAAAGAGAAAAGCGATGGATTGCTGAGTATCAATTAAATCATGGATTGAAAAATTGCGTAGAGTGCGGGGAGGAATACCTCCCCAACTCTGGGCAAGGCAAACAGCAAAAATATTGCTCAAAAACTTGTGTCAATAGAGTGAAGGGAAGACGTAATAAGGAACGCGGACTTCACAAAGGGGGCTACCCCCGACACTTCTACATAGTATTATGGATGAGGGCGAGGGACGAGGAAGACATAACAGCACCCTGCCATTATTGCGGTAAAATTTTGGAGCCTGAGTACAACGGTTTCATTATTGAGCATGTAATCCCACGAACAAAATTAGAAAGAACAAAAGAGGCTATGCACGATATTAATAATCTCGTGATATCCTGCCATAGCTGCAACAAATTAAAGGGGATAAATGACCTCAATTCGTTTAAAGTTAAAATGGCCAGTCACAGTGAATTCGATGTACCGGAGTATTAGGGGAAGAAATATTCTCTCGAAGAAAGCTAGAGAATATTACGACTGGTTTTCAAAAACACATCCATCTTTAAGTTCACCAATTGCTTTACCTGTAAAAGTAACGATGTTGTTCCATCCACCAAAGAATTTTAGGTACGATATCGACAATTATTTTAAAAATATTCTGGACTGCCTGACAAAAGGGAGAATTTTCATGGATGACTCACAGATTATTGACCTGAGAGGAGTAAAACGTCAGAAAGATCCAGAGAAGAATGGTTACGTTAATATAATAGTAAAAAGGTGCTAGAGGCTACGAGGGTGCTATTCCTTTTAATGTAGCCGCGTTTTAAGAACATTTTTTTTTGCAATGGAGGCGAAAATGATGAATATTCCAGATTTTCCACTAAAAAGGTGTACAGAAGGAGAAGCATTAGACAGCTACGATAATTTAGTCTCATTCGACACCACACCACTAATTAAAAACCAACCTTGGACATCCCGAAGTGAAATCGATCCAGAATACCTGACCGATTTTTTAATCACACGATCTACTTTAGGGAACACCGCTTCAGATTTCTTTCACTGGCAAGCAAGAGTTGCCTGTAATAGTTTAAATGCTCCCAGCCCGATAAGAGCATGGTTTGATCCAAAGCTGAGAAAGAATATAGAAGGATCCGTTTATTACAAGGATAGTCACAAATCGGCATTAACAATGAGGGGATACGTCCCAAGTCAGTTCAGGCCGTCAGCAGCCAAGGCATTGATTGACAAACTCGGCAGTGAATTAATCTACGATCCATGTGGGGGCTGGGGAGATCGACTGGCCGGAGCCATGGCAAGCAGATCTGCTAAGGAATATTTTTGCCGTGACGTCAACCCATTAGTATTCGCTGGCTATTCTCTCCAGAAAATGACATACGAAACTAGGGCAACCCCCTCATTCTTTCATAATAAAACCGAAGTAAGTTTTGAGATGACTGGAGCAGAGATTAATTGCCCGAAAGAAGAATACTTTGATTTAGTATTCACCTCACCACCCTACTATAAAATTGAGAAGTATGAGGGTAAGGATCAGTCATGGTTAAAATATAAGGGGTTTAATAAGTGGCTGGAAGATTTTCTCTTCATAATGATCACTAATGCATGGGATTCTCTCAAGGCTGGTGGCATCATGGCATTAAATGTGTCCGATTGCTACGCTGACCACAAACAGAACATAATATGTATGCCGGTAATTAAATATGCCGAAAGCCTTTTGGAAAATTGTGAGGTCATGGGCGTGATTGGTTACGAAATTGCAAAGAGAAAAAAGGACGGGCCGAATGCGGAGCCTATTATAATGCTGAGGAAAAAGTTTTGGGATAATGAAACAACTTTAGAACAACTAATGCGCTAACACGGAGGTAAGGTGCAGACAAGATACGATTACAGGGATGCTGATGGAAGGGTAATCCATTCAGTAATCAGGACTGAGGATAAAGATTTCTTCAGGGTGAGAAAGGTTAATGGCAAGGACATCCCAAACTGGGAAGGGGTGCAGATCGTGCCGTTCAACCTACCGGAATTTTTTGGGTTAGATGGTGTGGTACTGGTCGAAGGAGAGAAGGACGTCTTGAATTTGGCGGAATACGGGATTGTGGCCACAACAATCCCAGGCGGATCGAACGGCTGGTCACCACTGATGAAAAGACAGCCCGACTTCTGCAAAAAATACTTCGAGGGGAAGATTGTCATTATAATTCCAGATAATGACGAGGCTGGCCACAAATATATGGAATCCGGTGCGAAGTATTTACAGGAAGGCGGTGCCGTAGTACACACTTGCTCAATCTGTGAGGATCTTGGCAAGGGAGAGGACATCTCAGACTGGATTGAGAAAAACTCACCTGAGAAATCAAATTTTGCCGATCTCCTGATGGAAAAGATAACGCTCTGGGAGCCGAAGCTGTCAACAGCCTTGGAAGTCCCAATACATGTGTCAGATGAAATCAAGACTCCCACATCTGACAAGAATACAGATATTGAGGTAACCTTCAAGCAAGTTACTTCCGGCCAAGGCTCTTGGAGCGGTGAAACCTTCAACAGGAAATGCCCAGCGCACGATGACAAGAAAGCAAGCCTGAGTATAACATTAGCTGAGGATAAGATCCTCATGCGTTGCCACGCTGGGTGTAACTTCAATAATATCTGCGACGGGCTGGGAGTTAAGCCACACCACACTTTCAGGTCAAGCAAGGAACACCTGAGAACAAGACAAAAAGAGATCGTAGGGCCACGCCCTGAAGAGCTCGGCAAAATATGCAGTGAAATACTGAATACAGATGAGCCTGAAGAATTCACTGGGGTGAAGGCTCCAATCATGGAAGACTACGCCACTAATATCTCAGAACTCACTGATGCACATCCGGTGATTGTGTACACAACAGCACTCGCTTCGGTGGGCGCTCAGGCTCAGACCAGACTGGTAATACAAAAAGGGGCGTACTATGTCCGGCTCTACCCAAATATCTGGGCGCTCTCAGTAGCTGAGTCAGGCACATACAAGACAACCGCCCTCAATTACGGTGCAGCTCCGCTGGTCAAAAGGGAAAGAGAAATAGTGGGTGAGATACTTGACTATTCAAAGAGTATGGCCAGACTGCTGACAGACGGGGCAGACCAAGACGACCCTGAAGTGATCATATACAGGAATAAAATTGAGGAAGCTGAGAGCAGAAGGAGAAAACTACCGGACAAATCATCATGGGAAGCATGTCTCGACCGCATCGACAACAGCGGTGGCGGGATCTGGCTACTCTCAGAATTTGGAGCGTGGCTCTCCGGTCTGGAAAGAAGCTACAATCTTGGCTTCAAGCAGACAATCACAGAGTTGTACGACGTGCCGGATGCATATGAAGAGTCAACAAGAACGCACGGGAATAGGATCCTTATGAAGCCGTTCATAGCTGTGTCAGGCGTATCTACTATTGAGTTCCTGACAGGCTTGCTAAGTAGGGAGGATGCAAGTACCGGTTTTCTCGCTAGATTTTTACTGCTGAGACCCCCTGCAAGAAATGCCGTGCCGGACGCATTACCTGAAATATCCAAAACCGAAGATGATTTCGAGAGTTACCAGCTTCTTGAGGAGGTGTACAGACAACTATCACACATGACGGTGCCGATGGAATATAGTTTCAGTGCTTCAGCTAAGAAGATGTTCACTGAGTACCATCTCTCAATGTATGACCGTTTCTATAAAATGAACGAAGCAGAGAGATTCTGGATGGAACCGTTCATAAAACGCCTTGGGCCGAGCGCATTAAAGATTGCGATGGTGAGTCAATTCTTGATACACTCAGAGAAGGATGTGATCAATGACCACGCAATGATGGCTGGGATATCACTGGCTTCGTATAGTGAGATTTGCACACGATTCCTGTTCCGTAGAGAGCTTGGCGAATCTGACTTCCAAAGGAAAGCAAGAGTTGTTATATCTTACATAGCAAAGATGGGAGGTTCAGTAAAAAGATCTAGGATAAATGGATCTAAAATACTTAATGGCGGGGCTAAAGAATACGACTATATTCTAGAGTCACTGCAAGAACAGGGAAAAATCATTGTTGAGAGTCTCGAAGGGAAATGGAGACCGCATTCAAAAATCACACTAGTAAACACTGAGGGGTAATTGGAAACGCACCATGCCGGTAAGACATTCCGGTTCCTCCTCATTTACCATGGCACGGGAGCCGTGGGTTAGAATGGTGCAAGCATTACATATTCAGTTCGCCAAAAACTGATAAGGGTTCCCGCCATAGCCCCGAAAGTGTCCTCAGTGTTTCACTAGTTTTTCATGGAAGAAAAGGAGACAAAATGGCAAAACATCCAAATGAGAAGTACAGAACACTTTTAAATGTAAACGCACTACCTCACGATCCAGTTCTCGATCTTAGGGATAAACTGGTAAAGATGAGAAAATTGCAGAATAAATACAATATAAAGGGTGGGCTTGATTTACTCTACAGGACTATAGATGCGGAGAACGAGGTGGATAAAATTATATTCGGAAAACATGAAGGGTATACAAAAGATGACAACCGCCTACGGGAAGAGAAAAGATTTAAAACAGAACAATAGATGCAACTACTGTGGTAGAGAAACAGAAAGAGTAAGGGTTTATGGACATGAACAGTGCACTTTCTGTGGAACAAACGTAGAGCCGTGCTGTGACGGGGAACAACACCAACAAAAACCGTGGAATTTTTAAGGTAGCAAAAAAATATAATTGCTACGTCTTTGATAACCTAAAAAAAAGGGATGGAGATAGTATGAAACCTGATATAAAACTTTTTACTAATGTAGATACTGGTGAGGGGACAATGAAGGTTATGCCACATTTTGAAAAAATGAACACCTTGTGGCAACTAGATGCTTTGAGGGATTGGATCTGGGATCTTCAAAACCTGTACAATAAAAAGGTGGATGTCTGGGAAAAGGAGTTGAAAGCTGTAGAGGAAACAACTGAGGAAGATCAAATAGCACCAATTTAGTACTATATGGAGACAATATGAAAAAAAGAAACTTTTTAACACTGGAACAACACTGTAAAACCGCAGATGATCTAGCTGTAATTCAAGCCCTTTTTAAGCAAATTGATGCTAAATTTGTAGAATTTTACAACAAAAGCCATCCCGTAGCTAAAAAAATAAGAAAATTTGTAGCAAATGACGGGTATATTTCCCAATTACAATCTGATTTGGATAATGAATTTCATAAGTTTATAGATGAAAAAACGTGGAAAGAGCTAAATTCTAGTGGACAGGGGCATATATATTATAACTTGCACAGAAGATTGATCTCAGATGCCAAATCAAATTCGGGAAGTGAAATAGCATGGAAAATTAGAAAAGGGTTGGCAAGTACAGTAATAAAAGGAGAAGATGGAAACTATGCAATTAAAAGAAATTAGAAAGGAGACAATATGACCTACTGGACTGTAATAGGGACTAAAATAGAAAATATGGTGGTGGTACCCCTGCTAAAGACAAGAGATATTAACCCTGTCCGTAAAAGGCATGAGGCAAGAATGGAGAGGGGGAAAAAAGTCGGAGTAGGTAAGACTCCGCAGTAACTCCGATGATTGAGTATCTCATCTGGAAATACTTGATCTACATTATCCTCCTGTGGTCAACTATATACCACTGGGGACAACCACATGGATTTTAAAGGAGACACAATGGAAACAGAAACTACTGGGCAAAGATTGCTTTACGCAATCAAGAATTCAGATATGACCCAAAGAAAGTTTGCGGAACTGATTGGGATGAGCCCTAACGGACTCAATATGATTGTAAGGGGAAGGAACCGCCTAAACAGGAGACTGGCTTTGGCAACTGAAGCAATAACAGGCATTAATCATAAATGGATAATGCTAACTGATGACAACCCATATAATGGAAAAATGACTAATTATAATTTTGACAGGAGATCGGTAAACGATCAGGAAAATATTAAGCGGATTCAGGATGATCATATATTTAAACCTGACCACTACAATAAGTCAGAAATAGAACCATTAGATTACATCCTTGCAAACAAGTTGGACTTCGTAGAAGGTAATATTATCAAGTACATAACCAGATACAAGCACAAGGATGGCATCAAGGACTTAATTAAGGCGCAGGATTATTTGACAAAATTAATTGAGAGGGAGGGGGAGAATGAGGGATAAAAAACTCACTAGTCGTGAAGAAAGTGTACTGCGTATGCGCCTCGGTATTGAGGAGTGGGATCGGTTTAAAATAGGATCAGGTGAGACTGTTGAAAAAACTCGTGAACGTATAAGGCAAATTGAAGCAAAAGCCTTACGCAAACTGCGTCATCCAAGCCGGAAAGAATTAATAAAAATATTGTCAAGGTAAAAAATGGAGATAATAGTTCAGATCGAAGAGTACGAAGGGAAGACAGTGGGGGTGACAGCAAGGAAGCTACCCCCAAATTACGAAACAGACTGGTACGTTGACGAGGACAAGCATACATTCAGGGAATTTGTGGTTGAAATTGAGGACTACCGTATTGAGGAAATGACTAATGAGATAAGGGAGAAAGAATGGAAAGGCATAAGGAAACAGATGGAGGCAAGGAAGCCAACAAGCCCGATAAAGAAAAAGAGTACTGGGAAGAGCAAAGGCAAGGTCACTTAAAACGCCTTGAACGACTCCACAAAGAAGCAAGAAAAAACCGGTGTGCGAACTTATATGGATAAGGCTAAAAACGTCTGGGTGTGGATCCTGATTATTATTCTCTATTCTTATATTTCGTTCTTTGATGAGTGGAATATTTTCTTCTCAGGCGTTCTTTTTTCTTGGTAAAAATCTTGAAT
>VTLG01008722.1_pt1 | contig 38248 bp, 37 predicted proteins | sample 4694571 | NCBI WGS metagenome assembly VTLG01 (sample SAMN12604809, study PRJNA352737) | marine metagenome | biome: ENVO:00000447; feature: ENVO:00000209|ENVO:00000569|ENVO:01000036; material: ENVO:00002151; isolation source: viral sequences binned using virsorter ...
ACTAGAATTACCAATCGCATTTGGTTGAGCCTGTACGTTTGTATCGCCTTCGGCTCTTGCTTTATTACTGACTAAAGACAGACAAAGAAGTGATAACGCTAGTAGTCGTAATCGCATCATTCTGTGTGATTTCTTCTATTTTAGTTCCTGATGCTCTGGTAGTTACTGAAAGTGACCAATCAGCAGTATCGGTCTTAGGAGTAAAGATTGCATCTGTATCGGTTATACCACCACTAGAAGCACTTGTAACAGCTATATTTGATGCTTCCCAAGTATTTAAAGCCGACCCATATTTTTGAGTAACTATAGACCTTGTAATAGTCTGAGTAGTATTTTCAGTTCTATTGCTAGACCCAGTTGACCACGTTGGTACTCCGTTTGCGTAGCAAGGAGCAACTAAAAATAAACCTAGTAAGAGTAGTTTTTTCATTTGATACCAACCTTGTTTTTACTATTATCCACTATTTTAGGATTATTGCCATTTTTCTTTTGACCAACAGAAATTCCGTAACTACCTAGCACTCCACTTACTAAACCTGCGGTAAATGCTCCGTCAATTCTTACCTTACCCATATACCCTAAAGTCATCATTGATAAACTCCAAGTCAAAATTAAAAATCGAACAGCATGACCAAACAGATCACCCCAATCAAAACCTTCTTTTTCTTTTTCTTCCATGAAAAGTTAAGATTCTTGTTTAATACTAGCAAGTTAGCTATGTTTGGGAAGTAACACACAAAATTATGCTAAAAATACTAAAACCAATACTACTAAAGTTCTTCACTACTACTGCTGTGAAGAGGTTAGTGGTGGACTTGCTTAGAGCAATTTGCAAACAAACTACCAACACGCTTGATGACAGGGCTGTTGATATGTTGGAACAGCAGTTGTTTCCCAAAATGAACTGATATGACCCATAAAGAATTTTTTAAAGTACTTATTGGTGATCCTCCACCAGAAATAGAATTTGAAATATTATGCAAACAACGTGAAACAGAACAAATGCCTGATGAAGCTATAAGAGCTTACTGTTTAGACTTAGTAAAATATACAAAAATGCAAGATATGTTGCTTACTGCTGCAATAATGCGTATATCAGAAATAGAAACTAAATTATATCGCTATGAAAAAGGTATGAAATTATATAAAAAAGTTAGAAAATTAAGTTTTTTTGGTAAAATTAAATATCTTCTATCTGGCGAAACAGATAAAAAATGATTATATTAAACAAAAAAGCTAGTAATTATGGACATTAAAAAGCTAAACAATCTACATGATGTCCTAACTGACGTTTTATTAGATAAAGTAAAAAGTGCTGATGCAAAAGCAGGTGATTTAAACGTTGCTAGACAGTTTTTAAAAGATAATGGTATTGAATGTATCGCTACACAAGGCAGTAAAATGGAAGATTTGATGATAAATTTACCTGATTTAGATGCTGTACCTGTAGCAGAGCTATAAATTGCAACCTTTACCAGAAAAATTACAAGATTTTAGATATTTTCTTATCGTTACTTGGAGACATTTAAAACTTCCAGACCCTACTCCTGTGCAATTAGATATTGCTGAATACTTACAACATGGAGAAAGACGTAAAATCTTACAAGGATTTCGTGGTGTAGGCAAAAGTTGGATTACTTCTACCTATGTTGTATGGAAATTAAGAATAGATCCACAGTTAAAGTTCTTAGTTGTAAGTGCAAGTAAAAACAGGGCTGATGATTTTACGACTTTCACTATGAGATTAATAAATGAAATGCCTGTATTAGCTCCTTTAATACCACAAGAACACCAAAGAAACAGCAAGATTAGTTTTGATGTAGCACCTGCAACTGCTTCCCACTCTCCTAGTGTTACCAGTAGAGGAGTTTTATCACAGATGGCAGGTAGTCGTGCTGATGAAATAATTGCTGATGATGTAGAAGTGCCAAATAATTCTTATACCCAACCTATGAGAGACAAACTTAGTGAAGCTGTAAAAGAATTTGAAGCGATATTAAAACCTAAAGGAAATATTACTTTTCTTGGTACACCACAAGTAGAAAATAGTTTATATTTAACACTAGAAGAAAGAGGATATGAAACAAGAATATGGACAGCTAGATACCCAGACTTAAAAAATAACTATGGAGATAGACTTGCACCATTTATTAAACAAAGACTAATCAATGAGTTATCAAAACCTAAAGATCCTGTAGATCCACAAAGATTTACTTCTATAGACCTTATGGAACGTGAAGCATCTTATGGTCGTTCTGGTTTTAATTTACAGTTTCAACTAGATACTACACTTTCAGATCAAGATAGATACCCTTTAAAAATATCTGACCTAATAATTTCTTCTGTAAATCAAGAATATGCTCCTGAAAAAATTATCTGGTCTAATAATCCTGAATATGTAATACAAGATTTACCTTGCGTTGGTTTTAATGGTGATAGGTTTTATCGCCCTGCTCAAGAGTTTGGAGACTTTATTGAATATACAGGCTCAGTTATGTTTATCGATCCCTCTGGGAAGGGAAAGGATGCCACAGGGTACGCTTGTGTAAAGATGCTTAATGGTAATCTTTTCGTTACTGATGCAGGTGGACTAACAGGTGGTTATTCTGACTTGGTTTTAGAAAAATTATCTAAAATTGCAAGACATAATAAAATAAATAACATCCTTATTGAACAAAACTTTGGTGGTGGTATGTTTGCTGAACTACTAAAACCCTTTCTTATGAGATTTCATCCATGTTCTGTACAGGATGTAAGAAATAATAAGACTAAAGAACTTCGTATTATAGATACTCTAGAACCTGTTATGAACTCTCACCGATTAATAATAGATCGTAAGGTAATTGAAAAAGATTTTAAGTCCAATCAAGAAGAACCTCCCGAAAGAAGATTAAAATTACAACTCGTTTATCAACTTAGTAGGATTTCTAAACACAGAGGTAGCTTAGTTAATGATGATATTATTGATGCTCTCTCTGGTGCTGTTGGGTACTGGACAGAATATATGTCTGCTGATGAAGATAGAAATATTAAAAACAGAAAAGATGAACTCCTTATGACTCATTTAGCTAATTGGGGTGATTCCCTTAACCAAACTATTTCTCAAACTGCTATGGGGATGACTCCTCAACAGATAAGAAATTCTAATACCTCCTCCGAAGGTTTTATAAGTAAATCTTATTAGGTACTACTATAGGATAAGTGACTGAGCAACACGCACTCTCCACTATAAGGGGGAACATTCTGGTCTGCTTCCCCCCTATAGGTTTCCCTACAGATTTCCCCTTCACTTTCTTCTGCTGCTTGGACAAAAAAATTTAACACAAAAATCTCAAGGGGTTACGCATATATGTAAACTAAAAAATCCCCCCATAACATATAAAAAAAGCTAAAAAAAAGGACTAAATATATATAAATCCTTTCTATAACTAGCTTTATAAATTATATGTAGTAATTTATAGGGTTTTTTGGTGGATTCTGGCAAAATTTTAACCTATCTATATGTCTACATAATCGATAGGAAAAGATAGGGGATAGGTAATAAAAAAAATTAGTAGCAATATTAGTGACAAATAATAATTTATATGCAATACTATTAATAGTTAATACTTATTATTAACTGTTGCTCAATTCAATTATCAAACAATGACTACATCAGCACCTAGAAAATCAAAAACAGCATATGATCCTAATAAGGGTTATGAAGAGCTTGCTAATTCTCTTATAGAACTAATGGAAAAAGGGGTTAATCCTTTCCGTAGGTCATGGACTAGAGAATCTCAACATACTAATTTCTCAACTGGTGATGAATACCAAAATGGGAATTTAATATGTTTAGAGATTGCCAGAATTACTAGAGGTTATAAGAGTCCTTATTGGTTAGGGTTCGGACAGGCTAAAAAAATGGGTTTATCTATTATTAAAGGTTCTAAAGGTTCTATTATTTTACGACCAGTAGCAATAAAGAAAGAACTATTAGACAGTAATGGAAAGCCAGTTAAAGATGCTCTAGGTAATCCCGAATTTAGTGCTTTTACTTTGTTTATACCTTGTAGAGTTTTTAATCTTGATTGTTTTAAAAAGACAGACAAAGTTGAAAAAAGATTACAAGAATTAAATAAAGAAGTAGCAGTAAACCATACGCCAGTAAGTGCAAAAGAAGCAAAAGCAATTAAGCAATTAATGAATTATATGGACTCTCAAAAAATAGAGTTTAGAGAGTCTGGAAATTCTGCTTTTTATAATGTTTCTAATGATTCTATAACCGTACCTAATAAAGAAAGATTTACTTCTAACTCTTTATTTATCGCTTGTACTAGTCATGAGTGCGGTCATTCAACAGGTACAAAGAAGCGTTTAAACCGTCAAGGAATAACAGATTCAAAAGCAGTATTTGGTTCAGATTTATATGCAACAGAGGAATTAATTGCTGATACAATTTCCTTTCTTTGCTGTAATGAATTTCAAATAGATTCTAATGATGATGTACACGCTTCTTATTTGGATGGATGGATTAAAGTCCTTAGAAAAGAACCTAAGCACCTTTTAACCGTTATTGGTCATGCTGTAAAAGCTAAGAATCTTATATTAGGTTCTTAGTTCTTTTAGATTCTCTCTTATTAGGTGCTACTTCAGCACCTAGTAAAAGGGATTTTAAAAAATCTCTTGTTGCTCACGTTATCCAATTTTATTTATGGTTAAAACTAACTATAAATCTCTAGCTAAAAAAAGGCTCAGAGAATTATCCGAAGAGTATCAAGCACTCAAGGATAAACACGAACTAGAAAATCCTGATTCTGATTATGAATATGAAGATGACGAATTTATCTGTTCAATATCTGATCTCGAACATCTAATAGAAGATGACAGTTACCGCACAAAATTTAATATCAGTGGTGACTTCAGCGAAAAAGCATCAGTTCATTATTGTAATCATTCTATTTTTAAAGACTTACAAGAACATGATGATGACATAGCAGACTATCACAAACAAATAGATAGACTAAAAGAAAAAATTAAAATTTCTCAGATTTTAAAAACTCAAACTCTTTTAGATAATTTGCATCTTGAGTGGAATGATCTTTTTAAATACAAATTGCTTAATGTTTACACTTGTTTACCTGAGCAAAAAAATAAAAGAGCAAACTATTATAAAGTTTGCAAAGAGCAAAAAGAAATCTTCTTAAAATATAGAAGATACGTTTAATTAGTCCTTCCACAATCGCCTAGAACAGTCCTTAAATCTGTTCTAGGTATCTTTATTACCCTTAGATTTTTAACTTATCCTATGACCAAAGAAAACAAAATTACTGATGCTTTTAATAAAGCAATCAACACTAAGGTTATTAATAGCTTAGATATTAAAACCCTTAGAAAATTAAATAAAATCCTATCTAAAATAAAGTAACTTTTATTAAGTTAGGTATGCTTAAATTAACCCTTTAGTATTTACTAAGGGGTTTTTTTATTGCCTTTTATTATTAAATGCTTGCAATATTGATAACATTAGGTTAGGTTAGGTTTGCTCAATCATTTATTTTTATTATTATGTCAGCACACTTGACCGATCAAGACTGTATTAATGCACTCGCAACACTTTGGTATGAATACCACAAGCTACCCAGAAGTGAAGCACCACAACAAGCACTAGAAAGAGCTTTTGTTATAGCACCTGAAGAAGTATCTACTAAGCTAGGTTACTTTGAACAACAAAATGATTTTAGGGCTAGGGCTAACTTGCTTATAGAAGCATCACAACCAGTTTATAAAGGGTTAGCACCTTGTAGGGTTGTTTACGATCTTTTATTAAATGAGAATGTAAGGAGTTTACAGGCTCTTTATCCTGACGACATGAAAGAACCATTACAAGACCGTATTTGGTATAACGAATATGATTTTAAGAAGTCATCAACCGTTACTAAATGGGTTATGGAAAGAGATAGTAGAGGTTTGCTAATGGTGTGGCAAATGCTTCAAGGGTGGAGCTATCAAAGTTGCGAACACTTTGAATTTAAAAATTCTGTTGCTTACCAGATAGAGCAACAAATCAAATACGCTATATTAGATTTGCTCAAAAAAAGACATTGCCCAGATCAAGAAAAAGATCGGGTTTGGACTACTTGGAAAGATCCACAACTAGACTCTCATGTAGTTTGTATTTCTGATATGTTCGCTTAATGATGTATATTCAGAAGTGAGCAACACTAAGCAAGCCATCCGTAAGGGTGGTTTTTTTATTGGTAATACTAAACATTACTTGCAATATTATATACACTAGGTTAGGCTAGGTTTGCTCAGTTTATTTTATCTAACAATGGCATTTAAAAAGAACCTAGAGTGGCAAACCGATCAACGCTTGATAGGTCAGAAGCAACTACTAGAAGAACATACAAAAGCAATAGAGCAAATTGAAAAAACTATTGCAGAATTAAAAGAACTAAAACAAGTATTAAAGGGGGTGCAATGATTAAAAAAATATTTGCATACAAGTCAGAACTACATGGTAGGTGGTTCTGGCTTTCTGATGACTACGAATTAAGGTCGCATCCCTTTATAGAAAAGTCTATGTTTGAATCTACTTATTTATCGATAGCTGATACTACAGGGGATTATGTTGTTGATTGGCAATGCTTTTTCGATCTTGATATGGAGCAGCATCAAGAGCTAATCAAGATACAAAAAACTTTATTCTGTTTTGAGCAAATGCAAAAGCAATTAGACAATACAGAATTAAGACACATACACATTTTAAAATTGGAGGATTAAATGCTCAAATGTCCATACTGTGAAAGCACTAATAATGTTTGTGTAAGCACCATTAACAGGGCTACAATCAACGGTAAACAACGTCAGGTTAACTACGTTTGGAGAAGAAGAAAATGCTCATCATGTGGTGAAAAATTTACAACACATGAAAAGTCCGAGCAAGAATGGAATAAAGAAAAATATTTAGATTTATTAGAAAAACTTTAATTTTTTATTATTATGCTCAGCAACAAATCCAGAGGTACGAAAGTGCCTACTCTTTCTCAAGCCACAAATACTTATTACAGAAGAAGGCTTAACGGTTTAACAAGTGCTAGTGATTACCTTAATCAAATGAGGATGATTGCTAAAATTATTGGTGATAAACCAGTAAATAAAATATCTAGTAAAGATATTAATAAGTTAATAGATTTTCTAGTACAGAAGAACAGAAAAAATTCAACGATAAACCTCTATAAAGGTAGGCTTCAAACAACACTTAGAGAAATGGTGTTAGATGGTTATATAGATCCAGTAACAGCACCTAATAATTTAAAAGGTAACTCTAATGATATACATCCATTGACAACAGAAATGGAAGAAAAACTTATTAATAAATTTACAGAATTAGATTATTTATTACATAAACAAATATCAGAAATAGGTTTGCAAACTGGTTTACGTTGGTGTGAAATGTTTAATTTAAAAAAAAGAAATATAGATTTTGATAATGGTCAATTATCAGTAGAAGAAAGAAAAAATAATAGTCAGATTACTATACCAATGACAGAGAAAGCAGCAGCATTATTATACGATCACGTTGGTTGGTGTGATGATAATGACAGACTTTTTCCTTTTGATAATAAATGGAAATATGGAGGTTGGAATATGGCTAGGAGAGACTTAGGTTACGAAAAAACAGAATGGTATGTACCGCATATAACAAGGCATACAGCGTGTACCAGAATGTTGCAGAAGGGAGTTCCGCTACCAGTAGTGTCGCAATGGTTAGGACATAAAAGCATACAAGTAACTATGCGATATGCCCACTTCGTACCGTCAGTACTAAACCAATATAAGGAGCTATTAAACAAATGAAAATAGAACTATCTGAAAAACAATGTAGCGATATAGAGTGGTCAATATTAATTGCTCTTGCTACAGTTCAACAACAAAATAAAAAAGAGAAAAAAAAAATAGAAACACCACTTACAAAAAAACTTTTGAAACTACACGATTACATACAAAAAACAAGAGAGGAAACAAATGAATCTAAATGACCTACAAAAACAATTAGAGAATGATGTAAAGCAAGCAGCTATTACTACTCGAATTAACAAAAACAACAAGAATATTAAAAACAAAAATGAATCTGAAAATGATTATGCAAGAGCCATCATGGTTACTAACATAAGATATTTTACAGAGACATTACAAAAGTTTTTAGATGAAGCATTAAAAGGTGTTGCAGGGGTGAAAGCTACAAGTGCTAAAATCCTCTCTTTATTTGATGATCTAGACGTTGTTAGTTTTCTTGTTTTTAAAGTAATACTAGATGGAGCTAGTCACATAAGAACAGCAACACAAGTTGCTATGGCTATAGGTCAAAGATTAGATGATGAATTGAGGTATATATATTACGAACAAGAAGATAAAAAATATTTTAATTGCATGAAAAAACATATGAACGATACAAAGCATAGCAGATATAGAAGATCATTATTAGTATTTTCTTTTAATAAAAAAGGCTACAGGTATTGTGGATTAACCAAAGAAGAACGTCTTAGGTTAGGCTTCAAAATGATTGACATAATGACTACTGAAATTGGTCTAACAAAATTACCACAAGGAAGGGGAAAGAAATATTTGCAACTTACAGATAAAATGGTTGATTGGATTAATAAGCAAAGATATAACAAGTTTGTAGCATTACCAACTTATTTGCCCTGTGTAGTAAAACCAAAGAGGTGGACTAATCCTTATAATGGTGGATTTCATTATAATTTTCAAAATTTAAAACTATTAAAAACAGATAATGATTATCAATTAATGAGAATAAATGAAGAGAACCCAGAGCATTTTTATAAAGCAGTAAATGGATTACAAGAAACTGGTTTTATAGTTAACAAGAAAGTATTAGAAGTAGCACTACAACTGTTTGAGAACGGTGTAGAGGTAGGTTGCATGGCAAATATAAATAAAAGACCATTACCGCCAAAACCTTTTGATATGGCAACTAATGAAATAGCTAGAAAAAAATGGAGGAAAGCAGCGTTTGATGTACATGAATATAATCAACATCAACTATCAAAAAGACTACAAACTTTATTGATATTAAATACAGCAGAAAAATTTAAAGATCATACTTTCTATCATGTCATGCAAGCAGATTTTAGGGGTAGGCTTTATGCAGTAACAGCCCATTTTAATCCACAAGGTAATGACCTAGCTAGAGCTTTGCATCTATTTGCAAAACCAAGTTATATAGATGTTGATAAGTTGCCACAAACTGAATTAGATTTTTTAAAATTACATGGAGCTAATTTACAAGGAATAAAAGGTAATTTTAATAATAGGGTTACACAAGCTGATACTTATTTTCCATCTAATAGAAAAAATTATAAAGACAAAGATACAACTTATAATTATACGATTAGTAATTGTCATAAAAATGGCAATAGAGAATATACAGTTACACCAGAAATTGCTAACAACAGGGTATATGAAATTGTTGATAAAGATCCATTAGGTAACTTAGAATTTTGGGCTAATGAACCTAAACCTTTTCAGTTTTTAGCTTATTGTTTTGAGAGAGCAGCATACCAAAAACATTTAGTTAAAGTAGTTAAAGGTGGTAAAACAAAATTTAAATCGCATTTACCAGTTTATTTAGATGGTACTAATAATGCTTATCAACATATAGCTTGTTTATGTAGAGATAATAAACTTGCAAAGTCTGTAAATCTAATTAGTAAAAATGAATATTTTAAACATGAATTAAAATTTGATGCTTACAAAGAAGAGCCAGAAGATTTATATACAAAAGTATTAGATCAACTTATGTGTGATCTTAATAGTATTTTCTTAGCTAATAATCAATTAATAACTGATTGGTTAGAAGAAGATATTAATAGAGAATTTATAAAAAAACCTATATTAAGTATTCCTTATGGTGGTACTGATTTTGGGATAATAAAATATATTGAAGATTATAAATGGAAAAAACCTAAGACCCACGAACATAATTCTATATTGGCTAAACACATAAGATTAGCTTTATTACACGTTAGTCCTAGTGTTAATCATGTAATAAAATATTTAAAAGATGCTCAGACTTTAGGTTTAACTGATGGATGGGTAACACCAAGTGGTTTTTATGTAGAACAAAAATATCTTAAAACTAGAAGTAAACAAGTAAAAACTAAGTTAGGTAATAGTAGCGTCAGATTATCAGTATGTGACTATACGGATAAGCCTGATCTAAAGAAAATGAATTTTGCTATTTGTGCAAATTTTGTACAAAGTTATGATGCAGCAAATGTACATCTTGCAATATCAAAAGCATTAGATGCTAACTTAAGTCAGTTCATTACTGTGCATGATAGTTATGCAACTACCTGTGGTCACATAGAAAAATTTATAGATATTGTAAAGAAATCTTTTGTTGAATTATATACAAAAAACGATTGTCCTTTATATAAAAATTTACCACCACTAGGTAATTTTGATGTCAAGGAAGTTTTGAAAGCGTTATATATCTTTAGTTGATCTAGACAAGATCGCAAAAGAATGTATTATTGATAAACCTCTATTGAGGTAACTACCTAATTAAAATTCATAGGACTAAACCAAATGGCTGATTTCAAATTTGAAAAATCATTTACAACTGCAAGAGGATTTTTAACATACTGTTGGCTTGTAAAACCTGACGAAAAATATAATCAATATCAAATCACTTTGCTTTTTAAACCTGACATGGAGCATACATTAAGTGAAAAAGAATGTCAGATTAAACAAGTTGCTAAAGGAACTAAAGTTAACACAGTTGAATATATGTGTGAAAAACTTTTAGCAGTAAAAGAGGAATTTCAACAAGCATTATTAGAATCTTTCCCACAAAGAAAAGGTCAGTTCAAATGGCAACCAAGTATTAAAACAGGTCAACCTGTGGAGTACTGGAAGATACAAGAAGATGGAAGTTTAACTGTAAGACTTAAGAAAGTATCTAGTGGTATCAGGAAAGATGGTAAACCTTTTACTTCTATCCCACCTAAATTTTTCCGTCAAAATGAAAATGGTGTAATGGTTTTATGTACTGAAGAAGAAAAACAGAAGTACGATAAAATTTCACCTGAAAGTTTAGGTGAGGTAAATATGAGGATTGTAGGATATGACTACGATTATATTGGTTTAAAACTAGAACCTAGTGCAATATGTGTTAGACACTTTGTACCTTTTGTCGGAGGTATGCAAACAGCAGAGGAGTTTGGATTTGTTGCAGAAGAAGCCACACCATTTACTACAGAAGAACCGCAAGCAGAAGCCACGAAGCCAATCGGTGCAGCAGGGGATTTCTAAATACAAGAGCAAGTTTGAAGCTGCTTTTGCCGACAGTTTACACAAAAAGAAAATTAAATTTACTTATGAAACTATCAGCATTGACTACACGATTAGTTACAGCTACAGACCAGACTTTATCCTTAATGATTTCTATTGTGAAACAAAAGGGTATTTTTCCTCTGAGGACAGAAGAAAACATCTTGTTATTAAGAAGACAAGACCCGAACTAGACATCAGGTTTTGTTTTCTAAATAGCAAGACCAAACTAACTAAAGCAAAGAGAAGCCTAACCTATGGTCAATGGTGCGATAGGCATGGCTTTCTCTACTGTGACAAAACTATTCCTAATGATTGGTATGACTAATTTGAATTTACCCAAAGATGCAGAAGAAGGTGATCTATTTTTAGATCCTATAAAAAACCTATGGCTTGTTTATAAAGATGATGAATGGATAGAGGTTGATCTTAAAAAATATCATAGATCCAATTATTATTCATTTTGATGCAAAGTAAATATATAAAAAAAACTGCTTGTCCAGAGTGCGGTAGTAAAGATAATCTTGCGTGGTTTGATGATGGTCACGCATATTGTTTTTCTGTTGATTGTGAATATACTTTTTATCCTAATAAAGAAAAAAAATCTACACCATTAAAACTTGTACCACCACCACCATTTAAAGCTGTGCCTGTTGATTTATTAAAAGTAACTTATCAAGATTTACCAAAACGTGGAATCACTAAAAAAACTTGCGAACTATATGGTTATGGGGTTGGTGTGTATAAAGGTCAGGCTTGTCAAATAGCTACTTATAAAGATCAGTTAGGAAAAGATGTTGCTCAACATATAAAATTTCCTAACAAAAAATTTTTATGGTTAGGTGATATGTCAAAAGTGCAATTATGGGGTCAGCATTTATGTAGGCAACAGGGTACTGGTGGTATTTATTTATCTGTTTTTGAAGGCGAAACTGATTGCATGGCTGCTAGTCAAATCGTAGATCACAAGTTTCCTTGTGTCTCTATCCCATCAGGAGTACAATCAGCAGCAAAATTTATTTCTTTAAATTATCCTTTTTTAGATAAATATTGCAGAGTAGTAATTTGTTTTGATAATGATAAAGCAGGTGAAACAGGTGCAGAAAAAGCAATGGCTGCATTGCCTAAAGGTAAAGCTGCAATAGCTAGACTTCCAGAGGGTGTGAATGATGTAAATGATTTATTAATAGCAAAACGTGGTAATGAACTAAGAGATATATTATGGAAGGCTCAAAGCTGTAGATCAGATCATATTATTAATGGTGCTGATGCTTGGGATATATTCACAAAAAAAACTAGTGAACCTATTTGTGATTATCCCTATCCAACATTACAAAATCACTTGCAAGGTATATACCCAAAACAAATGATTACTCTAGCAGCAGGTAGTGGTACAGGTAAATCTACTTTATGCAGAGAATTTTCATATCATTTTTTACGCAATGGATTAAAAGTTGGTTATCTAGCTTTAGAGGAAAGTGTACAAAGAACACTTATGGGTTTAGTTGGTATAGATATGAATATACCTTTACACTTAGCTGCTCAAGAAACTATAGATCAAGAAGAATTAAAATCATCTTTTGATAAAATTACAAGTAGCAGAAATTTATTTTTATATAATCATTTTGGTAGTATTGAACCTGAAACTTTAATAAATCAGATAAGAGAATTAGCAACAGTAGATAAAGTAGATGTCGTAATATTAGATCACCTAACAATAGTAGTTAGTGGAGTTTTAGATAAGATAGGTGACGAAAGAAAAGCACTTGATTTAATAACAACAAAACTAAGAAGTCTTGCAGAAGAAACAAACATAGCATTAGTAGTAGTCACTCATTTATCTAGACCACAGGGTAAAGGACATGAAGAGGGTGCTGACGTATCTTTAAGGGATATAAGAGGGTCACATGGTCTTGTCCAAACCTCTGATGTTTGTCTTAGCTTGACCAGAAATCAAATTGGTGATGCAGCAGAAAGATCAAGATTACAATTAAAGGTTCTTAAGTCTAGACATACAGGTATTACAGGTGAAGTAGATAAGTTATTATACGACCAAAATACTGGTCGATTACTCGTTTATTCTGACAACATTTTCCAATGACTTTATTAATTGATGCTGACTATCTAATCTACTCTAGCTGTTGTGCTGTTGAATTTGATAGAAGATGGACTTGTGGTAATCATACTTTAGATAGCCATGAAGATGATGTAATGATAGTAATAGAAAATAAAATTAATTATTATCAAAAAGTAGCAGAAGAAGAACACGATATTGTTATGTGTTTTAGTTCTTATCCTTCATTCAGACATGAGATATTTCCTGAATATAAGTTAAATAGAATAGATAAACGTCATCCTATGGCATTACCTAATGCAATTAAATTAGTAAAAACAAAATATAAATCTGAACAATTAGATAATTTAGAAGGGGATGATGTACTAGGTTTACTAGCTACTAATAAAAAATATAATGATCCCATAATAGTCTCACCTGATAAAGATATGAGAACGATACCTTGTAAGTTAATAGCTAAAGATGATATAGAACTAATTACAAAAAGAAAAGCTGATAGAGCATGGATGTCACAAAGTCTTTCTGGTGATACAACTGATAACTATAAAGGATTAGAAAAAGTTGGTGCAGTTACAGCAGAAAAAATTTTAGGAGATACTAATACTCTTGAGGATATGTGGAAGAAAGTAACAGAAGCATATCAAAAAAAAGGACAGACAATTAAAGAAGCAATATTAACAGCAAGACTTGCAAGAATACTTAGAGAAGGAGATTACGATTATACTACAGGTGAAGTTAAACTTTGGAATCCTAAGTTTTGAAAACTAGAACTGTGATAATTAGCAGTAACAGGTTATATTATAATTAAGTCTTTTATTATTTTATGTCATCTGCAATACTTCCTGTTATTAAAGACGATATTATAAGTGCTTTAGACAAGGTTTATCCTAGCCTACCACCTGATCTGTCTGATAATGATAGAGAGATATGGTTTAAAGCAGGTCAAAGGTCTGTTGTTGCTTTTTTAATTGAACAACAAAAAAGACAAAAAGAAAGTTTACTTACTGATTCTGTTATTCAAGGAGTTTAGACAATGTGTTTCTTTATGCCAAAACCACCTAAACCACCTGAACCTCAAGAGATACCAGAAGCTAGACCTACTGCACCATTGCCAGAAGAAACTGCTACTGCACCAGTAACAGGTAGTAAGAGAGAAGCTGTTAAGAGAAAGAAAACAGTTTCAAGTGGTGTAAATCAAACAAGAAAAACTTTAGGTACTAGCTCATTAAGAATACCATTATTAAGTAAAACTACTTCTGGTGGTAATTTAAACTACAACTCTTAAAAAATGGAAGCCAATACAGCAGAATCTAGGTATAACAGAATGTCACAAGAACGTTCCATGTATGAACGTGATGGTGAGAAAGCTGCTGATCTGACTATACCTTCTTTGTATAGAAGAACAAAAACAAAAACTGCTGAGATCAAACAACCTTTTCAAAGTGTTGGTGCAAAAGCAGTTAATACACTAGCAGCAAAACTATTAGCAGTTTTACTACCGCCTGAAGCTAGTATGTTTCAGCTAACTATTGATACTCTTAAACTTGCAGAAACAGGGCAACCTGAATTTATGTCAGAGATAGATAAATCTTTAAGAATGTATGAAGCAGCAGTTAATAATGAAATAGATATATCAAACGATAGAGTAGCTTTATTTGAAGCATTAAAACATCTAATAGTAGTAGGTAATGTATTGCTTTATGTAGGTGATGAAGGAATAAAAGTTTATCATTTAGATAGATTTGTATGTCAAAGGGATGAAGTAGGAAATATTATAGAAATTATTACAAAAGAAACAGTACATATAAATGCTTTTGATAAAGAGTTTATTGCAAATTTACAGCAAAAAGCAAACTATGATGAACAGCAAATGATAGATGAAGAGATAGATGTATATACAAGAGTTACTAGGGATGGTGATACACAGAACTGGTATCAAGAATGTAAGGGTGAAATCATACCTAATACAGAAGGTACATCAAAGATAGAAACTTCACCTTTTATAGTTTTACGTTGGACTAGAAGGGATGGTATGGATTACGGAGAATCATATGTCCATGAGTATAGAGGTGATTTAATAAGTTTAGAAGCATTGATGCAAGCAATAATAGAAGGTGCAGCAGCTAGTGCAAAAGTTTTATTTTTAGTAAATCCAAATGGTGTAACAAGAAGTCAAACTTTAGCTCAAGCACCTAACGGAGCAGTAAGAGAAGGACTTGCAAGTGATGTCAGTACGTTACAAGTAAATAAAGGAGCAGACTTCAACATAGCAATGCAAGCTATGGAACGTATAGAAGCTAGATTAAATGATGCTTTCTTAATGGCTAAGAGTGTACAGAGACAAGCAGAGAGAGTTACAAGTACTGAGATACAAATCATGGCTAGTGAATTAGAACAGGCTTTGGGTGGCATATACAGCATCCTGAGTAATGAGTTCCAACTACCTTATATCAAGCGTAGAATACATATGTTAGTAAGAAGTAAGAAACTTAAAAAATTACCTGATGATTTAGTGCAACCTAAGATTGTAACTGGTGTTAATGGTCTTGGTAGGAACTCAGATAAAGCAAGACAAATTGAATTTTTACAAACAATAGCTCAAGCATTAGGTGCGGATGTTATGCGTCAATACATTAATTTAGATGAAGCAATAAGGAGGTTTGCAACGAGTGTTGGCATAGATACCATTAATTTAGTAAAATCAAAACAAGAGATCGAACAAGAAATGCAAGCTATGCAGCAACAGCAGCTTGTCCAATCTCTAGGTTCTGCTGCTTTAGGTTCAAAATTAGTTGATCCTAAAAATGCTGCGGAAGCTCAAAAAATATCACAGGAAGCAGCCAATGCCAACCAAGAAACCTAAAAGAGAACGTGACGAAAATGGTCGTTACACAAAAGATGAAGTAGCAGTAGTTAGTACTTTAGGTACTAATGATGAACCAGAAGTTACCGAACCTGTTGTAAAAAAAACATTTAATGGTAATACTATTACTAAAAGTTAATTACTATGAAAGCTGAATTAAACGTTCAAGAAACTACTCCTATGTCACAAGAAGATGTGACAAAAATTGCGGAGGAAAATGTTGATGAAAATGGTCTTATTCTTGGAAAATTTAAAACCCAAGAAGATTTAATTAAAAGCTATACAGAATTAGAAAAACTAAATAGCCAAAAAAATGAAGAGGTAGAAACAACAGAAGAAGAAAAACCTGAAAGCACTATTGATCAAGATGGTGATTGGGATCAGTTTTATACTGAAGATGGTGCTGTTGATTATGCAAAAACAAAAGAAGCATATGGTGTAAAACTTGGGGAATTATTTGAAGAAAATCAAGTAGATCCTTTTAAAATTTCTAAGCATTTCCATGAAAATAATGGATCTATTACTGAAGAAATGTACACAGAATTAGAAGCAACTGGACTTACTAGAAATGTTATTGATTCTTATTTAACAGGTAGGGCTAATGAAAGAGGATATACACAACAAGCAGATCCTTATGATGAAATTGTTGGCATAGCAGGTGGTGAAGCTAAATATAGAGAAATGCTTGAATGGATGGATGCTTCATTATCACAAGAACAAAAAACTACTTACGATAACGTTGTTGATGGTGAAAATTCAACTGTCACACAAAAAACTTTAGCTGTACAAGATATGTATAATAAATATAAAGTAGCTATGGGAATTGAACCTAAACTTATGTCAGGCAAATCATCAAATACACCTTCTTCACAAACCTTTAAATCTAATGCTGAAGTAGTAGCAGCAATGAGAGATCCTAGATATAAAACTGATATTGCTTATCAACATGAAGTACAAAGAAAACTAGCTTTTAGCGATAAAGTTTTTAATGTTTCAGGTTAATGCCGAAAAAAAAATCTGTTAATTTAAGAAAAGAACACAAAAGTAAAACTGGTGGTCTTACTAAAAAAGGCAGAGATAAAGTTAATAGAGAAACAGGTAGTAAATTAAAAGCACCAGTAACAGGTAAAGTAAAACGTGGTAGTAAAGCAGCTAAAAGACGTAAATCTTTTTGTGCCAGAATGAAAGGTGTTAAAGGTGCTACAAGTAAAGGTGGTAAGCTAACAAGAAAAGGACTAGCTCTTAAAAAATGGAAATGTAATTAATACTGCAACGATACACCAGTAACTCTTGTTTCTTTAGAGCCTAATGCTTGGTTAGCAAATTCAACTTTGTATTTAAGTTGTGTACCTGCGGTTACAGTAACATCATTTGCTAGTGCCATTTTGACACCAGTTGCAAAAACAGGTTGTGCTACTAATGTTACCTGAGTATAGTTAGCACCATTATCTGCTGATACATATAATTTTAAATCTGTGTTTAAAGTAGCTGTGCCTGCATGATCTATATAAGTTATAACAGCACCCATCTTACTTGTTGATGCACTAGCAGTTATAGTGTTGCTTATAAAATTACCAGTAGCATTTGATTCTGATTTAATGTAAGTACCAGTTGAATTAGTTCCCGCACTATTTCTTAAACTAAAATATTTACTGGTATCACCAGAACTACCTGACCCATGACCACCAAATACTAACACCCTACCTGCAGTAGGTAAATTAGTTATTGTCATTTTATTGTCACTCTTAAAAGTTCCAGTATCACTTTTCACATAACCCATAATCATTGTGTTATTGGCTTTGGTATATTCCCATTTCATACCATAAGGATATCCATCATTACCCATTCCGTTACCTAAAGAACCACCGGCAGCATTAAGATAAGAGCTTACATTATAACCATACGCATTAGCACTAGATGAGTAATTCCGAGTTGTTTGTGAATTTCCAGTTGCTAGTGATGCAGCTGGTATGCTTGAAATATTTAAAGTTGAATATGCTGAACTTGAAAAAGTATTTGCTAAAGTATTATTTGTAGAATTATCATTTATATAAAATGCTCCTTGTCCACTTTGATTTAGTTGCAAAGCTGCCCTTGTTGTTGAGTTAATAGTAAAAATACTATTTCCACTTAGAGTTGGAGATTTACCTGACGTTATAGTTGTCACAGGAAGTATAAGCGCACTTGCTGTACCGTATGCTCCAGTAGTAAGAACACCAGAAGAACTTGACCTCCACCAAATATAAGCAGTAAAGTCTCCAGACAAATCAAATGCAAAGTCTATTACTGTTAAACCATATGTACTTGTTGGCGGATCAACTCTACCTTGCACTTGGTCATTAGTCCATTCGTAACTATTATTTACAGTATTTTGATGAATTAAACCACGCAATGCCGGCTCGCCATGTGTACCTGCAACATTAAAATCATATGTTAATGTTTGATCTCCAATGGATGCAAAAAATTCTCCAGTAGTATCTCTAAAAACATTAGTTGATGCTGATATGCCGTTACTATCTTGGAAGGTATCAACATATGTAGAGTTTGTATTTGCAGCTGTTGAGTTTTCAAGTGCTGATACTTTTAATGCAAGTGCTGATATATCATTAATTACTTTATTATCATCAAAAGGTGTAACGTGTTGGGTAACACTAGCTTCTGAGATTCTTGCAGTTGGAACAATACCTGACGTTAAATTACTAGCACTTAAAGCTGTTAAATCAATAGTTTCAAAAGTAGGGTCTGCTCCGTTATTTGCTCTTAAAAACTTACCATCATTAGAGGGTGTGCCTTGTTGGAATTTATTTAAAGAAATTTGATTATTTCCTATAGCTGTATTATCTACATTTCCAGAAGCTATTTTTGCTGCTGTTACAGAACTACTTGCCAGTTTACTATCTGTTATACTTCCGTCTGGTATTCCCCCTGCTATTGTTAATTGCCCTGCCATATTAATATGCGAACTGCATTGGTAATACAAAACGTCAGGTGCATCATGCGGTACTGTAAATACTATTTCTGTACCATTACCTCCACCATTATTTGTAACTCCTGTATTGTAGGCATCATTCGTACCACCATTAGCAATACTGGTTTTTATATAGAAAGGATGTCCACCTGATCTATTCTCAAAGATATAAGTATGACCTCTGCTAAGAGTTAATGTAGGGTCATTTACTGCACCTGTAAGACCCTTACCTGTAAATGTATAGTGGTTTGTACCACTAGCACCTAAGACATATCTAAGGGTGTCCTCGATAGCCCTTGATGATACTTGTGTTAAAGGCATAGCTTAAGGTTTTGGGTACTTATCTTTAATTGCTTTAATATCTGCTTTCCAAGCGTCTATGCCTGAATGATAGATTTTATCTAACTGTTCTGAAATATCTGGATATTCTATTGCTCTATTTCTTGCATAGTCAAGGGCTGCATATTCGGCATCAAGTGTTGCCCTTGCTGCATCTATCTTAGACTGTTCAACAGTTACAGGATTACCTGATTCGTCTTGTATAATTGAACCTTTATCATCAATAAAAGCAGCTGTTGGATATGCTTTTCTTATTGCATCATGGTCTAATTTCATGGTAAAAACTCCATAATTGTAATTGAGGAAGTAGCAGTACAAGCACCTGCATTACTGTTCTGCGTTGCTGCTCTATTAAGGTAAATTCCTTTGTTAGCACTACCATTTGTATGAGCAAATCTCCATGAGTATCTAGTTGAACTTGTTGAAGGACTGGTATGTAAGTAATTATGAACTGCTGAGTGCATAACATCATTATTATTTACTCTATTATTAGTAACACCATTACTGTGTTGGAGACTTGCTCTTGTTGTACCCCATCCACTTATTTCGTCTCCACGCGCAGTATGTGTACCTCCTACACATAAAACTCCAAAGAAACCTGAATAGTTGTAACCATCTTCTACAGCCCAACTAAGATGGGAAATAATTAATAATTTATTACTACTACTAGCTGCTGCATAATCAAGATAAATTAAATCATTTGTCCAAACACTTGCACCATAACCTATCCAAGCTATAGATTGAGAAGCGGTATCTGTTTTAAATTCTTGTGCATAGTTAACAAGTTTACTAGGATCAGCTACACCCCAAGAAGCTGCCGAACCATCTGTTTTTAAAACTTTACCTGCATTGCCAGATTGACTTGGTATAGGGTCTGCTACACCTTTTGCTACATAGTTCCAACTTGCGTGTGCTGTACCACTACTCGAAGGTGCGTTACCTGTTGAGTTTGCTACGCATATATACGTTGACGTTATACCTGTGTCTGTGTACTCAACTAAATCATCAACTGTGTACGCAGTAGAATTGTTGTAAGTACCTCTCCAGACTTGTTTAATTTTGCCGAGATCAATAGTTGCCATGTTAAACAGTTGCGATTAGTTTACCATTTGCATTTACGCTAAAGGTAAAACCTGTAGCTGCAAAAATAACATCTTCAAAGTTATCATAATCCGTACCAGAAATATTGTCCACACCACCATTGGTAGTTGTCACGATTAAATTACCATTGCTATCTGTATTGAATCCATAGATTTCTGCTGAAGATACACCTGTTAAATTTGATCCATCCCCATACAATGTGTCGGCATAAATATTTTGCCAACGTACACTATTACTTCCAAGATTATATGTGCTGTCAATACTAGGGATTAGAGTAGTTGCTAATACTGATTGTGTTTGACCTAAAGTAAATTTTAAAGCACCTGCAATATAATGTTGTACGGCTTGTAAATTACCCCAGTATTGAATAGAAGCGTGTCTTGATGCGTCATTAGTAGTAAAGGTTACGTCTGAATGACCATTGCCGTTATATATATGTTTAATACTTAATGCAGCAGTATTAGTCGCATTATCTTCAAACAACTCAAGTTTATTTTCTGCATCAGTAGGTTGATACATTCGTAATGCAGTTGCATTAGCACCATTAGATGTAACATCCTGTAATCCAACTTTAAATTCTCCATTAGCTGTACCACTACCTATAACCTCCGCTTTACTATTACCTTCTGTTATTGAATCTGTAGATAAGTTTGCAATTTTACTTGCGTCAATAGCTGCGTTTGCTGCTACATGAGCATTGGTTATTGCTCCATTTTGTAGTTGACTAGCTCCTACTGTGTTGTTACTTGGAGTTCCAATACTTACAGCAGAACCCATTACTACTGCGTGATAGCTTGCACCAACCGCAGGTGCAGCAGCTAACTTAATTGTGTTGCTATCTAAAGCAAAACCTTCTGTTGGTGTAGATGTACCACTATTAGGTTTTTGTATTACACCTTCTATTATTAATAATATTTGTTGTGCAGATGTAGGTGCATTGGTAATAGTAAAGTTTTGAGTACTGCCATCAAATGCAGGGCTAAGTGTAGATATAAAGAAGTTGCCAATACTTTGTGTTTCTTCCCATGCACTTGTACTTCCGTTATAAACTAATAATTTACCTGAAGTTGTATTAAAGAACAAATCACCTGCATCATTATTAGTTGTAGGGTTAGAAGAACCTACTCTATACCTTTCTCCAAAGTCATTTATATCTCCACTAAGACCTACAAGATCATCTTCTTTTAAAGTTGCTTTGTGGTATGTATAATTTTGACCTGCACCTGTAGAAACAACAAGAAATCTAACACCTGCTGCAACACTAGAACCACGAAAGTTTGTAGCAATACCAGATATATTTACTGTCGTACCACCTACTGTTTGACCAGATGCAGTACCAGTACTGCTAACTGCCATTCCACCTGCATCTGCAATACTTATAACTACACCTGATTGTGGTTGTGTATTAGGAAAAGAACTTTCATTTGCAATAGCTTCTAAACCACCAATAGGTGCTAACTGTGCAGCTACATAATCTACGATTGCACCACTTGTAGGAAACTTTGTATCGTCATCAGTTATGGTTGTTGCTTTCTGCAAACCATCTATTTGGTTGAGGTCTGCTATGTCAGATGTTAAAGCTGTACCACTAGCTAATTTAGAAGCTGTACCTGATTGCATACCTGCTAAAGTTACTAGCTCCGCATCTGCTAATTTGGCATTTGTAACAGCGTTATTTGCTATGTGTGCTTCATCTATACTGCCATCTACAAAGTGTTCAGAATTTATAGAGTCATCTTGTATGTTATCGCCATCTACGCAATCGTTAGATAAGTGTGAATGATCTACGCTTCCATCTACCAACTCACTACTATCTACTGAGTTTGCTGCAAGATGACTAGCATCAAGAGGACTACTTGCTATAAGAGTTTTTATTTCTGACGCTGTTTGATCTGCGGTAGCATTATCTTCAATATTATTTAATTTAGTATGGTCATTATCAGTAAACACGTTGCTATCACTAGCTGCTTCTACTGCTGCCCTTATCTCTGCGTTTGTTTGGTCTGCGGTAGCTCCACTCTCTATTGCGTTTAGTTTTGATTGTAAGGCATCAGTAAATGCGTTTGTATCAGAATTATTCTCATAAGCAGTTTTTATCTCTGCATCTGTTTGATCTGCGGTTGCTCCCTCTTCAATGCCATTTACCTTATCTGTAATCTCTTGTTGAGCAAATAATATCTGGTCACTATTATTATCAAGGTCTGTTTCTGTTAAAACACTACCATCAGCAAAATCTACTTTCTTTGCACTTATATTTGTATCTCTTTGAAATTTTATATTACCAGTACCAGAAGGAGGTATATTACCTGAAGTAAAAGTAACTGATGATCCGCTAATTGTATAATGAGTATTTAATGTTTTAAGAACTCCACCAACTGTAACGTCAACTTCTGTATTTTCTAAAAAAGAAAATGATATTGCAAAAGTAGCTGTACTTCCATTTCCATTATGAGTCTGTGACGTAGCAGAAGTGTTAGTTGCCATGATTACCTACCATAAACATTTTTAAATGTTTCATTTTCTTTGATAGTTTTTCTATATTGTAACTCTAAATTTATCTTATCTCTAATTATGTTTTGAATAAAGGGTTTATCTTCATGGTCTATAAAGAATTTTTCTTTACCTGCTGATTTATAATGCCTGATAATATCATCTAATCCTAATGTATGACCTACATTTGGATCACCTTCAAGAACAAAATCTCTTAATTTTTTAAATTTACCTTCATTTTTTATTACTACGTTATTTCGTTTATATTTTTCTAATTCTTCCATATGAGCAATGATGTGTGGTTGATTAAAATATGCTGTTATTGCTTCCCTTATATCCATATTTCCATATCTTAAGTAACCTTCTGTACCTTTTGGAAACGTAAAATTATTAATATACCTTATCATTTTTGTGTACATTGGACTTGTTAAACCAACATCAACATCTTCTATAGTTACACCGTCTTGTTCTACTGTATTCATCAAATCTACATTTTGCTTTAAATTACCATTTGGTTTTTCTGGGTTATAATTTAAAATTTTAAAGTTTGTAATTATTGGATTATTTCTACTTGTAGATTGATTGACCCAATTTAATGTATATAAACCTTCTTTTTGTGTAAATTTTTTAACTTTTTCATCAGTAATAAATTCATATTCATATGGATATTTAAGATCACCTTCTTCATCAACACCATCACCTGCACCAAATATATGTTCATCAGCTAATATTTTAAAGTTTCTAAGCCAACCTAATTCATCAAATCTTGTACTTAGCATCTTTTTACTTTTTAAATTTTGGTAATCACTTTCTGACATAATGCCACTATTTCTAAGACCTAAACCTATATCTACTTTTACATCTTTTAATATTCTTGGTGCTATTGATGTAAGAATATTTCTTTGTAACCACGTTTTATTTTTTGAAGGATCTTCTATAAATTTAAAGAAATCTTGGATGCCATACATATTAGCTTTATTTAAAACAGACCTAACGGTGTAATAAGATAAAGATGTCATAAATTCACCAAAAGTCTGTTCTGGCATTTGATCTGCCATCTGCATTATATTCATTCCGTTAACTAATACTTGAGATAAAGGATCTAATTTTTGTATTGAATAATAATCATAAATTGGTTTATTATCTTCACCTAATTCTGGGCTGCCATCCTTTTCTCTTAAAATACCTATAGATTCTGTTAATTCACCACTTGCTTTATTTAATTTTACTTTTGTTTTTTCCCAATCACCACCAAAATAATTTGCTCCTGTTCCTTTAAATACAACTTTTGGAGGATTTTCTGGATCATTTTGTTGCTGCATATTATGAACAGCAAGAAATGCAGGTAAGAAAATTATATTACCTAATACAAGTTGCCCTCTAGCTCTAGCTGAAACTATAGGATCTAAACTTCTTAAATCTTGTATAAGCTCTGGCATTAGTGCATTTATTATTGGTGTTCTTCTCCAAGCACGTTTTGTTATATTTACTGGTGATCTTAAAAAGAACATAAACCTTTTTGCTAATGGTGATGTTGAAGTTATACGATTTGCACCATCAGCAATTTGTCCAAAAATAAATCCTTTATTAAACAAAGGTTCAGTAAAAGTTTGTGTCTTTGAAAAATCTAATGCACCTTGTAATGACTCTGCAAAATCGTCATCTATAATTCCTGTCTTTAATGATTTCTGTGCCTTATTAATCATTAACTCTTGCATAGATTTCATGTAATCCACAACATGATTAGTTAATTCTTGACCTGTTAAACCTTGTGCAAAGCCTGTTCTATATCCATGATATTTCATAGCACCATTCATAGCACCTGCTTGAAACATTGCATCCATAGTAGTCATAACTCGACTACCTCCTCTAAAACCTTGTACAACTTTGCTATCTAATAATGCTGCTGTTGCTTCTCCTAATGGTGTAGTACGAAATTCAGTAGCAGGTATAGAAAAACTTTTACCACCTAAGTTATAACTTCTACCTGTAAATGGAAGTTGACCTTCTATCATTTGACTAGAAAATGCTCTTTCACTTACGCTTTCTAATTTTGTATTTCTTGGATTTAAAATATTAGTTTCAGTAGCCCATGACTTTCTTGATACCTCTTGTATAAAATCAAAATCATTAAACATACCTGTAAATGCTGCTAAATTTGTTTGTACTGCTTTTGTATCACCTTTAAATAATTTTGCTAAAGCAAAAGGATCTAACATCATTTCAGCACCAAAAAATAAAGACTCTAAAGAGTTAGAAACAAAGTTTATTGATAATGTAGTTGGGTGTAATAGTAATAAATTAATACTTAGATCATTTAATGGATGTAATATTTTATCGTTTAATATTTGTGTTAATAAATTAGTTTCAAATAATTTTTGTAATTTTTGTGGATCACCACCTGTTCTATTTAATACTCCAAACAAATTATCTAACTTTGTATAATCGCCATCTTTCATAGCTTCTGTATGTGCATTAAGTATCTTTTCTTGAAAATCTTTAAATCTTTTACTGTAATTTCTTGAGTTATAAATAACTTCTTCTTTCATTTTTGCTCTGTACTTAAATTTTTCTGCATCTGATAATTTAGCCCATTCTTCTGGTGGAATACCTAAAGTCTCAAATTGCATAGCTCTTAAACCTCTAGCTTGTTCTGATCTAATAGGTATTGCGATCTCTATCCATTCATCAACTTCTTTCATATTTTTTAAAACTTTTTCTACATTTGCGTCAACATATCCAAAATCTTCATTTCTAATTGCTGTTTTTAGACTCATTGATAGCTCTGCATTTTTATTTGCTAATAATGTTATTTGTTCTGCAAGAGCATAATTAAGTTCATCTAAAGGCTCTATATTTAATATCTGTGCCATAGCTTTACCTCTGGCTTTTAACTCAGGAGTATTAGCTAATAAAACCATAGCGTTTTCTATTGTTGTTCTAGTAGCTTTAGTCCTCCCAAATATATTGTCTTTTTGTAATGCTTTGATCCTATTCATTAAATAGCTATACTTTTCAAATTGTTTAGCAGTATGAGGTAAGTTAAAGAAATTTTCTTCATCATCAAAAGCACCTGCTGCTCTATTAACAACTCCTCCACCTCCGTCACCACCACGACCATCACCTGATTTTGCACCTATACCTTTTCTATCTGGGCGATTTGGTCTGTTACCATTTTTTTTGTATGTAATATAATCAACTTTATTCATATCATCAACGTGCCTATATTCAAGAGGTAGTTCTGACTTTCTGAATTTGAATTTTTTACTATTAAATTGATTAAATAAATCAGTAGTTACATCACCACCAAATTTAGCCTTAAAACTTTCTAGTAACCTTCTAAAGTAAACTTGTACTTCTTCTCCTAATCTTTTCCAACTACCTATTTCTGCACTTGGTTTTATACCTTGAAAATTAAAAAATTCATCAGTTAAAGTTTCTGCAAAATATTCATCAATATCTGTATATCTATAACCTTCTTTAGTAAATTTTGTACTGTTAAAATAATTTTCTTTTGCTTTTTTAAATGCTGTTGTATTTTCTAAATCTATATCAGTAGTTATATCACCTTCTAAATCCATTCTACGGTTTAAAGTTTTTAATTCATTACTATCTAAATATTGTCTAAAATCTTCATAGCTTGTTTCTTTTATAAACTTTTTTTTATTGGTATCAAAATCTATCAAATATTGTTTTCTTCTTTTTGCAAATTGAGTTCTTAATTTATCTAAATCTTTTTTTGGTAAATATCTTGACAACGTATGCCACATTTCATGCACCATAGTTCTATCAAATGATTGTGTCTCAAACGTCTTTGCGTTCATTTCTATAAGTTTAGTATTAAAATTAAATCTACCTGCTGCTCCTATTTTGCTGTTGATACTAAAAGCAACATCCCTTAATCTTTGATCTCCAATTTCATCAATAAATGTATTTAATATTTGTGCATCACCATCAGATATATTTTGAAATTTAATAGCAGGGATAGTATATGTACCTCCTTTTCTTGATGTAATTGTGCTTTCAGGTGCAAAAGTGTTTTTAAAATTTAAAAATTTTATTCTTTCTTTTAAGTAATCTTTACCTCGATTACCTATTAATCCTTGTCCTGATTCTTGTTTAGTTTTATACGGTATAGGCTTTTCTTCTAATCTTTTTATATTTAATAACTGAGATAAATTTTCTTCTGTTAAATTGTTATTGTAATCTAATTCTGCAATAGCTTTATTGATATAACTAATATTACCAACCAAATCTTCGTCAGAAAGACTTTCTATCATTATGTCATTTCTTTTAAATAATTCGTCTAATTTTCCGTCTAAACTTAATTCATTCCATTTTATATCGTCTAAATGAGTAAAGTTTATATCTGTACTAAAACCTCTAGTTTCTGCTAATCTTTCAGTTATTGCTTTTATAGCATTGGGATTTTCTTTTATTAGTTTAAATTTATTAAATACACCATCTACTAAAAATTTACTTAATTCTATAGTTTCTCCACCTGCTTCTTTAAAACCAATTCGACCTGCTCTGTTTAAACCTCTAATACCTGAATAACCAAACTGTATAGGTAGTGCTTCTGATAAAGCAAACTTTAATTTAGCTTCTATAAAACCTTCTTCTTTAGGATCTGTTGCTGTTAAATATCTATACAAACCTGTATCAAGTGCAGGTATTTGTTCTACTAAAGGATCAAAAGCATGAAAGAAATTTTCTGTTTCAGCATCTAAAAAAAGCATACCTGCTGTAAAATCTTCTACACCACCTAAAGCTCTGTTATAAAAAAAGTTTTTTATATTTTGAAAATTAGCACCTTTTTTAAGATTATAATTAACTGGTTTATAACTAAACTTACCCATACCAGTAACAGGGTTTACACCACCTGTAAGTTTATTACCAATCCCTCTTGTTAAGTTACCACCGACTATAAATCTAGTCATTATGCTTGTGGTTTTAAATACGTTTTTATTAGCTTCTTCAGGATCAAAATTTGTAAGTTTTTTTGTTATTTCATCTATGTCAAATATTTCTACTTCTTGATATTCTTTACCTGCCATCTGTCCAAATATATTTATACCTGTTTCCGCAAGCTCATTAACAGCCATAGGATATGCAGCAAAAAATCCTCTCACTACTTGACCTACAGCATTATCTTCTAATAACTCTGCATTTTCTAAAGATTTTTTTTGAAATTTTAAAGCCTTTTCTTTTCTATTAGCTAAAATATTATTCCATGCTTCTTGTTTATTTTTTGGTAAAAACTTACCTAAACCTGTATATATTCTATTTGCAATTTGTTTATCATAATTTTTTTCAAAATCATTATATTTTTTATCATAAAAATCTTCTTTTTCAGTATCATCAAAAGATTGTACATTTTCATTTCCTTGCTGAAGAGTAAACAAACCTTCTGTATTAGAATCTGTTTCTATCTGTTCACTAACGTTTAATTTATTATCTTCGTTATAAACATTACTTAAATCAAGATCATCAATATTAGGTTCAATTTCTTTAAAAGTTGCATCATGTTCTTCGTTAAACGGTATTTTATTTTTACCGTCATCTATAAATTCATTTGTTGGCTTAGTCATTATTTACCTGTAATTGATTTACGAGCTTCTTTAATGGCAGTTTTTAATAGTTCTAAGTCTATATTAGCTTTATTTCCTTTATCGTCATCATCATAGAATCCTTTACCATTTGCCATAGGTGCTGCTGCAAACTCTTGTGCAATATCTTCTAATGCTCCATCTAAATCATCTGACCTACCTAAGATATAATCTCTTGCTCTAGTTCTAATACTATTCATTATTCTCGCCCAGAACATACGATCTTGTGCATCTGCTGTAAACTTGTCAGCAGTTCCTAAACCTGCTGCCTTCATGCTTTCTGCAAATGTAGCTGCTTTAAATTGATAAGCACCAACAGCATAATATTTACCAGTATCTAAGTCCTCTTTAATATCACCCAATGATGTAGTATCTAATCCTTGTATTGTTTCAGATTGACCTGTTGTACCGTAGTTTACAACACTATAATTATTTGTTGACTCACCATCTTTTATAACTCTTGCTAATCCACCATGATCAGGGAACTTAACTACTTCTCTTGATTTAAAATCAAAGTATTGATGTACTGGATTTCTTGGTATTTTAATTTGTTGATCTTTATATATTAATGTTGGATCTGTAATGTCTGGATTTATTTTTATTATTTCATCAACAGTAGTATCGTACCTTTCAGCAATAGTAGATAAGTTGTCTCCTGATTGTATTGTGTAATTTATAGGTCGAGTATCTATAGTACTGTTAGCTTCTCCTAGTCCTAAACCAGTAAGATCAGTAGATGCAAGTAAGACTTCACCATTAAATAAACTCGACTTTTGTTCATTAACTGGTAAGCTACTTACTTTATTAATTTCTTTATTAGTCTTTTTATCTTTTTCTTTAATAATTTCATCTAATTTTTTGCCTTTATTAAATTCTGTTTGTGTTTTTGAATCTGGACTAAAGGTAGATAAACCTTGCTCTGTAACAGGATTTGTATCATTAAAATACTGCTGATAAAATTTCTGAGGTATATTTTTATTTTTAAATAATTCTTTAGGAGGATTAATAGGTGAAAACTTACCTTCTTGAAAATCTTTAAATAATTGTGCATCTTGAAATCTATTAAGAGTAACAGTATATGTTGAGTTATCTCTTGCGTATAAATCAAAAGTAATATCTTCTGGGTTAATAGCTTTTATAAGAAGATTATTAATTTCAGGTAAAATAGTGTTGTCAAAGTAATCAGAAACTTGTTCTTCTGTTGGTGGTTTATCTTGTGATTTTCTCCAATTATTTAGTTTTTGTTGTGCTTCTCTAATAACTTTTTGTGCAATAATATTTGCTTGCTTGCCATCTAAATTAAATGGATTAGCATCTTCGTTTCGACCTGAAATATCTTTTAAAGAAACTATTGCACCTGTATCTGTTTCTGTAAGTTTTAAATAATTAAATACTCTATTTTTAATTTGACTTGTGTAATACTTATATCCACCAATTAATTGATTATCAGGAATAGAACCTATATCAGCAGTAATGCTATTAACAAGACTTCTTTCTAATTTTGTAAGCCTACCATAACCACCTAATTTACTAATTATTCCTAAGAAATCTGTACCTGCTGCATTTGGATCATCATCATATTCACCACTTTGTATTGCTAATTGAAATTCTATTAATGTTTGTTTTCTATCACCATTATATAAATCAACATGGTTATCAATAATGTCTTTATATTCAGGTGAAATTTCATATAAAGCATTAAAAAGTTGTTGACCTTCTTTGGTCATAAAATAAAGCCTACCGTCATCACTTTTTTCTAAAGCCTTATCTATAAGAGAAGTAACTTTTTTTCTTGCTTCATCTTCTTTACCTTTGTCTTTTGCTTCATTTACCCTGTCTATTTCTTTAGATATTTTTACTTTTAAGTTAAATTTTTTCATAGCAAAATCTTTGTGTTGCAACAAAGTATTATTACCATTGCCATATTGTATTTTTTCAGCCCAATCTAAAAAACCAAAGGCTTCATCTTTTCCAAACCTTTGATTAATTTGCAAAGCAACACTTTCTACATTTTTAATTAGATTGTCATAATATTTAGTTGTCTTATCAGAAGTTAAACCAGTTTGAAAATCTATATTAATTTTTTTATTTATTAGTCCATAGCTATTTGTTAATGCTTCTACACCCTCTGCTTCAGTTGCAAATGAATCCCATTTTGGACTTGTTAAATCACTATCTTTTGATGTAACCCATGCTTGCATTAAGAAAGCATTGTTCATACTGGTTAAATTATTAAATTTAAAATCTTTATTTAGCTTTGTATGATTTTCTTCAATTTTTTGAAACGCTTTTTCTTTTGCATCTAAATATTTTAAAGCATCTTCTGGATCTAAACCTTCTGATTCATATTGACCTATAGCAGTAACATTCTGTGCAAAATTTCTGTAAGCATCTGTATTTTTATCAAATTCATATAATGGTCTATCTTCAAATAATTGTTCTTGATTTTCATCTAAAACAGGTAAACCATCTGTAGTTGTTACTGGCTTTTTACCTGTTGATGTAGCATATAAAGTTTGTAATTCTCTACCTATTCTTTGACCTAATAATGTAGCTCTGCCTTCATTAAAAGCATCTTCAGCAAAAAAACTACCACCAATAAAACGATTAGTGACTCCATCACTTTCATTTTTTCTTAATTCATCTACAACAGTTTTAAAACCACCTTCTTTTCTGTTTTCTCTAACAGCTAATTCAAAACCTTTTTTCTTTTCTTCTTTAATTGCTTTTTTTGTTTCTAATCCTAAAATTGCTTGTGCAGCAGGGTTAATAGCAACTGCTACTTCAGTTAATATATCTAAAGAAGTTTTTGGTCTTAATGTTTCCTGTTCTGGTTTTACAAAAGTATCTTTCTGTCCTCTAATTTGAGGATTAAAATCTCTTCCTTTATAAAATCTACCTGATGACGGATTTAAACTCATACTGCCCTCAACGTTGCGTAAGAAGTTGCAGAAGTAGCTAATGAATTCATAACTGCACCAAATAATGTAGGTGCATTATTAACAGCATTAGTTGCTTTTGTTATCTGATCTTTAGCTGCATTAAATCTATTATCTCTTGTAGCTTTTACTCCATCAATATCCATTTGTGTTTGAGCTAAAATTCCATCCCTTTCTGATTCAATTCCTTGTGTTACATTTGCAGTTTGATTTTCTATGTCTTGTAATAACAAAGCTATAGTATTACCTGATTTTTCTGTAGCTTTCAAAGCACCTTCTAATTGTAAACCTTGTACTTTTGCTGTCATAATTTTTTCTTTTTTAGCTTTATCTTTTTCTTGTTGTATTGCTAATATTGCTTTTTCTTGATCAGCTTTTGCTTTGTTTGCATTTTCCATCATTTTTAATGATGACGCATATATCCCTCTAGCTTGATCAAAAATTAAACTTCTTTGTTGAGCAACTTGAAAAATATTAGTTCCTAAATTTAAAGCAGAAGAAATTAAAAATGGTTTTGCTACTGCAGAACCAAGACCTAAAAAACTGGCTGATGTAGCTGCTGTAGTAGCTGCTGTAGCTGCTGCTGCTCCACCTGCTGCTGCTGCTGCTCCACCTGCTGCTGCTGCTCCACCTGCTGCTGCTCCACCACCACCTGCTAATAACCCAAGACCTAAACACATTACACTATCCTCATAAATTCATAAAAAGGTTTTTTATGTAAACCGTAATCTTTATGTAAATTTATAAAGTTAAAATCCATAGAACGCAGCCATTTAATAGAAGTGTCATTTTCTGCATATACATAATTATAAAGGTAATCATATTTTTGTAAAAGACTTTTTACCCAAGTCTTACCTTTTCGTATAAGTTGTATTCTATATTTTTTAGAATCAAACAATTCATCTGTAGCAGTAAACCATATACAACCATTAGACATAACACCACATAATCCCATTGGTTGATCTTCATCACCTGCTGCTGTCATGGTAATTTCACTATTAATATATGTAAGTGCTAGTGCATCTTCTGGTTCACAACCACATTGATAATAGGCTTCAATTTTATCTATCCCACGCATATTATTCATAACGTGACGTAAATCTTTGCTATTTGATTTTCTTAAATATCCCATTAAATTCTCCTACTTCTCATATAAAACATAGCTTCAAACTCAGCACTCGACAGTTGAGTAGGTAGAAATGTACTGTTTTTAACATCTATATTAACTGTATCGGCTCTAGTCATTACAGGAAATCTAAATGTACCAGACGCTAAATTAATTTCACCAATAGAAGCAGAAGAAGATCCTAAAAGTTTACCAGTAAATTTATGAATACTTGTATCTCTGTTTTCTGGTGTTACTTCAACTTGAAAAAAACCTGTGTCCTCATATTTTATATACCAATGATGGACTTGTAATCGACCACTAATTACTTCTCCTTGTTGATCACCTCCTGACGCTTGTAAAATTCTTTGCTTACTAAATCTATAGTGCATTTCATATGACTCACCAATAATAAATTTACTATTTCTAAAATCTCCTGTTGCAGTAATAGTACTTGTGCTGCCATCAACAGAGTTAGAAGTTAATAATACCTGACCTGATTTTAATGTTTTTGTATTACCTTGAGTATCTACAAAAGTGCTAGTTTCACCATTAGCTAAATATCTACCTACAACTGTCATCTTTGCTCTTAATCTATAAGGCAAAGTAAATGTTGTTAAACCAGTTGCAGAACTATAAGACGTAGATACACCAGTAGTTCCTTCTGTTACTTTATGATCTAGATGAAATTCAAAGGGTGCATTAGTTTCTCTAAAATCAGGAGAAAAAGACATCTTTTCTAAAGTTGTACCTGTTGACTGTTCAACGACTAAAAATAATTCATTATTAATAAAATCAATATTTCTAATAGTTCTTGCTTCATTAATAGTAAAAGTTGACCATGAATTTAAAATTTTGCTTGCTCTTTCTCCTTCTAACCATCTATTGATATATAAAGTATTTGGATTATCTGTACCTAGTAATATCAAAACATCTTCATTAGTAGATACTGCAAATTTGAATATATTTTTTGGTATTAATCTTGGTACATGAATAGTAATGTTAGCTGCATCCCTGACCTGTGCATCCCCTTGACTAATATATTCTCTGACACCTGCAAAGTCTCCTTTATCTGTTAAGTAATAAATAGAACTACCAGAACCTACAGGTTGAGCAGCAGCACTACTTTCAAATTCAGTTGCAACAATTACGTTAGCAGTTACAGGAGTTAAACTATCAGAAGAACTAGCTAAAACAAATTGAGTTTGATCTGAAAATAATATTAATTGTTCACCCATAGTTACTGCGTGTTTAAGAATAGCAACTTTAGTATGTGAAGCAGAAACATCTATAGGATCAGAATCAACAACAGTAATAACTGTTTCTGGAAAGAAGTTAAAAAATTCTGACACTCTAGATAAAATAACGTTGTCATCAGCTAAAAATCCTAATCTAGTTCTAAAAAATAAAACGTTATTTATAGGTGCATCAATAAAAGATGGATTTGGTGCTGACTCTTCATCACCTACTGTTCTTTCTCCCCATTTAGGTAATGTATAGTCAACACTAGATATGGTGTATGTATCACCATCTACTCTTGCAAATCTAAAATTACCATCTGCTTGCCTTACTAATATGTGTGGCATGGTGTCATAATTAAACTTAAATTTTATTCCGTCTTTAACAGTTTCTTCCCATTGACCCTCTTCTAAAGTACCTGCAACTGTACTGTTGTTAGCTACAAATTTAACGTAATAATTATCAAAATTAGTATTTTCATCCCCTTTTACTTCTACAACATAACCATGTGGAGATACTGTTGGTAAATCTGTAAACCTTTGTACTGAATCTTTTACTATTGTTAGTAAAGTATTACCTTGAGTATCTCCTCCATCAATAGAAAAATCAGTTCCATCATTTTTTTTAATATGTAAAACAGCACCATTTTGTGCAATGGTAAAACCGCTAAGTGCAGAGTTTAAAGAGTTTCTTAAAGATGTGGCAACAGTAGATGTACTAAGTGGATTATCTGAAGATGTGTCTTTAGTAACTGTGTTGCCATCAACTGTAAGTGTATATGTAGTGTTATCTAAAACTTGACTAACAAATACAACAGCTTGAGTTTCACTACCTGCTGACAACGTTGTGTCCATTGCGGTTGTGACGCTTGTATTTACAACAAAAGTGTAATCAGCAATCGTAACTGTTTTTATTTGATCTCTTGGATTAGATGTATTCAAATAAGTTGTACCATCAGGTTTATTTACTGTTTTTTCTGTACCATCTAATTCAAAAACTTTTACGTTTCCATTACTAAATACTGCTATATATCTTTCAGTTGTATCTCTATTAATAGTTTGTATATGTACATTACCTACTGTGCTATTACTGATAGTTGCTACATATTGCAACCCTGATCTTTTTGTTAATCCTTGAACTGGATTACTATTAGCATTGTTTTGTAAATCAGCATGATCTGCTTGCTTTGTTGAGTCAGCAGCCTGAGATATACCTCTTAGTAAAGTAGGTATAGATCGTGAAACAACACCCATTATTCTCTAATTAATGCTTGTGAAGGAGTATATGTACCAAATCTACCAGTAAGTGAAGGATCACCTATTAATATATTGCAATCGTCATTATTAGTATCACTATCTAATAAAACACTTCTAGCTCTTACTTCGTCTTGTTGTGTATATGTTCTAAGTGCATCATCAGTAACGGAACGATCTACAAATACTCTAGCTGCTTTTATATTTATATATCTTTTTGCAGGTTCAGGTAAATCATCAAAATTTAAAAAATATAATACTTCGCATTTTAAATCTTCTTCAAATTCATATGTATGTTTTAACCTGTTATATAATTTTAAACCTCTTTGAACTGCATCTATAGTTGGATGATCATTTATATTTACGTCAACTCGTAATACGTTTGTTGCTAAATTAATTTTATTAGCAGCATCCCTAGTTAGTTCAACATTATATTCAGTATTGAATGACCATCCTTCACTTTGTACTGATTTACTTTGTTCTGTTAATAAATTTTGTGCAATCTTAACATCAACAGGAAGCGTACCGAGAAGTGAGTTTACTGGTGCTTCTCCTATTGCAGCCAACATTATATTAATGGCTTCTAATTCTGTAGTGGCTGCTGTAATACTCATTTTTTAGCGGTTTTTGCTGAGTTAATAAAGTCTTGTCTAGAAGGTCTGCCTTTTTCACCTTTCTTTCTCATTTTTTCTTTACTACCACCTTTAATACGTTTTCTTTTTGCATGAATGTTAGCGTATAAACCAAGTTTTTTAGCCATAATTACATCTTTTTAGTTTTTTTCTTAGTAGTTTTTTTAGTAGTTTTCTTGGCTTTTGGTCTGCCAACTTTACTACCATATGAACCAGTACCTCTAGGCATAAAAAAAAGGGTATCTAATAATAAGATACCCCATTTTTATAAATTAGGAAGCAGATAGCTTAATTGTTGCTGCTGCTTCTGGTCTTAGGATTCCATGTCCTAGTGCATACTTGGCTACAAGTAATGTACCTTGATACATAATCCCATAGTCCGAGCCTGAGATTTCAGTTGTCATGTCCTGTAGTTTTACAGTTCCAACTGCTGACTTATGGAAAACTAATCCAATAGTTTTACTATCATCACCTGAGTAAGTGTTGTTCGCACCACTTGGGTTAGAAGATACGTTTGATTGAGGTACGTTATTACTCATCATTACAGGAATACCTGCAATCATTTGTACACGACCTGATGCAAATGAACCATTACCTTGTGGGTTAAAGTCAACATCTACAGTTCTTGTAGCTGTTTCTGCTAACTTGTAATACTCAGCAGGTGGTAAAACACAGAACCTATCTGTAGGTGGAATATCAGTTTCATCAAATGTTTGAGCAATGTCATAAATAGCTGCTGCTATTTCATCACCTGTAACGTCAGAAGAAGCTGTATTACCATTGGCAAGTGTAAGAACTGTACCGCCATCACCACCAGTTAATGTTGCAGAAGCTCTAGAAGCATTTGCAATTACCTTTGCAACGTTTTGGTCATACGTTCTTGCTAAAGCCTTTCCAAGCTCCGCAGAATATGTCTGCCTAACGTCATAATGGTTCTTCATTTCTTCTAAAGAACTTATAAAAGCCTGTGAAATAAGCAAATCATCAATACTTATGATTTTTTCATTAGCTTTTATTTGGTTTGCTCCAACCAAAGGTGTGCCAATCGAATGATAAGCTGCTGTTGCAGTACCTAAAACTGGAAATTGTGCAGATTTTCCACTCGCTATTGTGCGAACAGAGTGCATTGATTCGTTAAAGATGTTGTTCTCAGCAAATGCTGTTAGAACCTCACCCGAAAACGTTTTAAGAAAAAGTGCATCATAGGAAGTACCAGTATTATTAACTAGTCCTAACCTACTTGCAGTAGCATTAGCCATTTTTTTTTAAAAAATAATGTGTAACATGGGTTCTTTACTCCCTGTCACAAGCGTTATCTGACGTATCAGGCACTTGTTACCTTGTTTGAGGTAAGAAACTTAGTTGTAGTATAACAAAAACTTATATAAGGTAAAGTCATTAATAATATTTTTTATTATGGAAGTACCAAATATAGCGTTACCTGATTTACCAAACACTAATTATATTCTTACACCACCTAAAACAATCTTTTATCCACCTGTGGCTGAAATTCCATATCTAGATCCAATCCTTCTACCTTCTCTGGAACAGGTACAGTCGGGACTTGGGGAAGAGGATTCCTCTTCTGAAGAAGAATCATCATCTTCAACGGAGGAAATAACAGGAGTACAACCACCCCCAATACCGAACAACCTGCCAAAAACCAAAGAAACTTTATCAACTGAAGAAGCTATAGCTACATTTAATATACCTTTTTTTGGAGAAATGCCTATACCTGCACCAGAGGTTATAGCATCAAGTGTAATAGCAGCAGGTACAGCAAGCGTTGTTAGTGTAGCAGGTGGTATCGCCATGCAATCAGTATTAGCTTTTATTAAGAAAACATCTAAGAAAATATTTACTAAGGTTTTGAAGAAGGAGGTAAAGGATCTGCAAACAAAGAAGGATTAGCTTTTACATAACTTCGTATATTGATTACATCATTACAGATGTATGCGAACTTAGACTTAGGATTAATCATGTAGCCTGATGCGTGAAGCTGACTACACTTCAAGACACGAACTAGCTGTTTATCATGCACTTGCTTGTCTAGTTCTTCTATGGCTAGGTCTAGCTTTACTTTTGCTAATTCGTTACAAGTTTTATTATCTCCCAGAGGTATCATAAAACTCATTTGTAATCCCCAACCTTCATTGATGCTGTATGTATCTTCTCCTTGTGCGTCATTTCCTGTATAGAAAGGAGTTACAGCCATAGTAGGTTGACTACAAACTAGATTTCCAAACTGCTGTTTACCTGTCATTCCATTATTAACATTCATATTCTGATTGATAAT
>VTLG01012862.1_pt1 | contig 38244 bp, 60 predicted proteins | sample 4694571 | NCBI WGS metagenome assembly VTLG01 (sample SAMN12604809, study PRJNA352737) | marine metagenome | biome: ENVO:00000447; feature: ENVO:00000209|ENVO:00000569|ENVO:01000036; material: ENVO:00002151; isolation source: viral sequences binned using virsorter ...
TCTTCCGACTCGGTGGGATCATTGCTCCCATAACTATCCTCCCAAAAATTATCCAGTGCACTATTTATAGCATCATCAGGTTTTGTTTTTTGTTTTTGTAACGTATTATAGTTTTGTATATACTCTAAAGCTTTCCACATTAATTCTTCTTCCACCTCCATAGCATGAGCAGGTGGGTCAGTCACTGGTGCAGGAGCACACATTGTTAGAAAAAATATTGGCAATATTGCTAACTTACTCATTTGGCCAGAAATGATCATACCTCATTATGTAGTATATCACAATCCCCACAGAAATCAAGAGAATTGAAATCATCCAAACTATACTCCAAACAACACTACCCATGATAGTATTTGTTATATTCTATTTCTATATCATTCAAACCCTCAACTTCAGACGGAGTTTCTTTAATCTCAGGAGCAAATTGGTTTTTCTCTTCGTCCTCCCAAATTTTTTTAATTTCTTCTGCCTGAATATCAATATCTCTCATTGTATTTGCAACTTTCACATCAACCCATTTTTCTTTTAACCATGCAATAATACCTGAAGCAAGAAAAGAAATGGGAAACTTTTGTTTCTTTGCCCATCTCTCTGCCTTTTCATACCAAGGGTCTGTACCCTTACCAAATTGTTTTTCGAAATTAAATTTAATCAAAACCACCTCCAAGGTAACATGGACATACCTAACATATTTAACACTGGTTCAAATGCTAATGCGATTAATGTAAACATTAAAACTTCTATAAAAAATTGTTTCCATAGAGGTTGCTTTAATTTCCATTCTTTAAACTTATTTGGTTTTCTTGCACGATCATATGCTCCTGATTTTTCACCAATAAGATCTGCCCACCAACTTGGATCTACAATATTACCTAATAATTTTAAAAGTCGAATCAATCTCTCTGTCTCCAATCATCTGATCTATCGTTTTTAAACCAATCTGCGATATCATCTGCACCGTAAAATCCTTTCTTGTCTGATTTTGGATCTCCAATATCTAAGTACTTAAGACAAGAACCATCAGGATCTGTTGATAGTCTTCTTGCAGAGGATAACATACCTCTTGCACTCGTATTAGCTTTTGCTAATTTTTGTGCCCATATCATATCATCAATACTTACTTCCGTTCCTGCTGCAATTGATTTGCAAATGCCTTCTAATCGAAGACGATATTGTGTAGATAACATAAACTAATGGTTGTGATTAGTATTATCTATGCAATCATCAACATTGCTTTTTGTAATTCTTTGGAATGCTCATATTCGTCTTGAGCAATCTCTGCAATCTTAGTATCTAAAGGGTGATAAGCACTGTATTTTGTATATGTTTCAAAAGCATGTTTTTCAATCTTCATGTTGATATCGTAAGCGTTAACAGGATTAATAAGATAGTAGCCAACCATGACCCAAAAATAAAATAAAACAAGATGCTTGGCAAAGAACCTATCGATCCAATACTTATTTCCCTCCCTAAGTTCCATCTCTTCCAAATGTTCCGTTTCATTGAGTGCCTGATAGAAATGTTCTTTCATCAAATATATATGTTCTTCACCTCGTAATCCAAGTGATTCACGAAAATGTAACACACTGATAAATGCAAAGTAAGGTGCTCTTGCAATTACCTCAAGAACCCAGAACCTCTGGAAATCTCTACCTCTGTAGAGGAAGTCAAGGATATAGATTGTAGTATCCAAGACCCAAGTATTAAATTTTTTCATACTAGTAAAGGATGTGACCACGCTTGTGGTATAAGAAAAGTTGCTGTTCCACAAATTAAACCAAAGATTACACAAGTTGATGTGATGGGTAAGTCTTTCATTTAATCCTCCTTAATACAGTACTCACAAGAAAGAGGACTTGCCTTCATATCGGGCAAATCCTCTTTTGCTTGTTTTATTGCGTTGTATGCGTCATCTGCGTACTCGCAGATTTCGTAATGATTGTTTTGTAGGTCGTGATAACCTATGACGTAATGGGACATGATAGTTTCAACTCCAGTACACTACTATTTATTATAACATACTAGGTATAATTACGCATTTATGTGTGGACTCCCTCACCCAATGATACACACAATTGCAATCCCTAACAATAAACCCTTCGCAAAGGATATCCATAGGAGTTTATAGTCTGTAAGATTAAACCATTTTCTAAATTTACGTATTAATTTTTTATGCCACATCGCAAAATCATTCAATACATCCTCAATTTTTTGAAAAGTAGTTTTTTTTCTTTTAGTCATCATTATTTAAAACAAAATAAAAAATCATTCACAAGTGACTCTGCTTTTTCTTTCCCAAACTTACCAGAAAGATATCCCCCAACTGGATCTAATTTAGTCATATAAGTATCAAAGTCTTTATAAAAACTGGTATCATTACCAGTCGGTTTCTCTAATTCTATCATATCTTTATACTTTGTCAAGTAAGTTGTGAACATCTCAAGGTGTTCATCTACCTCATCCATTGTACAATATCGAATATAAATGTTTTCTGAAAAATGATTACCTGGTTCAAAGAAACGATAATCACCTTTTCCTTTTGGTAATCCATCAACAGAGAACAAATAGTTTTCTACAGGATGTTGAAAATCAAAGACAATAATGACCTTCTTGTCAAAGAATCCCATAAGATCCATACCAAAACATGGAAGATTACTGCCTGTCTTAGGATAGATGATGTTGTTGTATATGCAAGATTTTTCATTCCAGATCTCCACTTCTCTACTTTTAATTATGTACTCAGTGGTGTATGTCTTTGCAGTTAAAAAAGTATCTTTACCCCTCCATTGTGCCCAAACACTCCCCACCCCATTATGTAAAGGGAAGGTTTGATGCAACACATCTTTATAATTTTTCCAAAGATTCATGAATGTGGGTCGTAAATTCTAATTAAAATACCTACCGCAGCAATAATAACTACAACAACTATGAGAGCAATCATTTTTCTAACAATTTTTGTTTAAATTTTCCGCCATATTACCACCAATATCAGCACCTTGATTTCCACCAAACATTGCTACCCAACCAGAAGCAACCCAACCAACAAAAGGAATAGTGGAAAGAGTAGGAGCAGCAGCAGCACCAACACTTGTCCCAACCAACCTGCCTGTACCCTCTGCGGATCCGATTGCTTTGATACAGGCTTCACTTTTTCGTGCAGCATTTATCTCTGCTGCCTGTTCATTAGTTAAACCTGGTGGTTGATTCATCCAAGACCTATGATTTGAAACAGCACCACCTTGATTTGTTTGACCATCCATAAAGTACTCTTCAGTAACTTGAGTGGTTTCATTTGCTAAACCTAAGAAACCACCTTTCTCTTTGATATCCTTAGTAATAAATGCTGTCTTGGGATCGTTTGCTTGATATGATATAGCATATCCCTCTTCTGATACACTTACTTTATATGATGTATAAGGTCCTACAGGTGGACTTATAATTGGTAAACTATCCTTTCGACTTACCATACCAATTAAACCAATATGAGATAAACCAAAAATTCCACCGAGACCAAGTGCAAACCACTTGGTTAGATTAATATTCTTCTTTGGTTTTTCTGGTTTGGGATTTGAGATTTTTACCTCTGGTCCAAACATCGCCTCTTCCATATCCATAATTCAAATTTCTATTTTTTAGGTGCAGCAGTCGGTACGATTGATACTGGTGCTTGCTCGATTCTGATTGTTTGTGCTGGTGCAGTTTCAGATGCTTTTGCGATTAAAAACTCCATATCTTTCTTTGAGATATTCGCACTTCCACCATCAGCAGATGATTTTTTCTTACCTGCTGCTTGGACGCCAAATGTCGCTAAAGTTCCTGTGAAAACAGAAGCTATGAAAGTTGGATCAAGTTTTTGTTCTGGTATGTTGAATGCTGCTGGTAACTTAACATATGCTAAAGTTAAAATACCTGCAGACCATACAAGAACTGCCAATCTTACAATCGTAGATAAAAATGCAAGTTGCTCTTCCTTGTCATCAACACTCTCTTTAATTTTTGTTAGAAGATTTTTTGGTTTCTCTTCAACCTTTTGTTCTGGTTTCTTATCTACCATTTTGAGCACTATAACGTACTCCTATTTAGTAAAATAATTTTTATCTAAGCATACTCACTATCTTCTCCTATGTAAGCGAGTGAAAATATGTCAAGATCTTCTTTTTCAAAATAAAACCATTCTGCAAATTCATCATGAATTGCACAACCATCTTCAACTGTATGAAGATCACTAGTCTCGCATAATGCTTGAATGCGACTCATAGCCCAATCATGAGTTGTTTTTAACGTTTCATTAAAATTGTCCATAGTCTTTCCGCATATAGCGTCCTAGAATGTTACTATTATAATATAAAGGTCTTCCATCGTCAAGAGACTCACTTAAGACATTATTTAAAAACAACTGTTTTGTCTCTTCAAAATTAACTAAACCTTTTGTTTTATGTAAACTTAATATCTCTCTCTTAAAATTTAACTTACCAAATTGTTTTATATCTTCTTTTAGTTCTGGGCAACTACCGTAATATTTTTTCCAATCACTTTCGGACGTAACTCTTCTCTTCGACCCTGTTCTTGGTTTTCTCTTTTGCCAAAAATATTTTCTACCTATGTATCTTCTTCCTGTTTGTTCACCAGTAATCAGATAAACAAACCCATAATAATCACCAATCAGATCACTGTCAAAGATTTGTTCATTATATAACCAAGGATTTTCATACTGACTCATACTTTTTTGTAATAGCAACTAAAGTATCTAGCGGAATCCACGCAGGGTCTTCAGTTTCTATTTGCACTTGCACCTCAGTAAAGGTTTTTTGATAAAATCTACAGTAACTTTGACGAGTATTTTTAACAAAGTTAAATGGATTCCTCAGATTGTTCATCATTATTAAGTTTATTTATATCTTGATCGTAACTATCAGCAGCATCTTTGATAGCATCCTTATATAATTCAATATCATCTTCAGGATTTAATCTATCTAAAAAGTCCTCATCTGGTGTAAAGATAACAGGTCCTTCTTTGATTCTTTCTTTTAGTTCATCAAGTAGATCTTTATCATCCATAGTATCATGCGTTATAGTTTGAAACCACTAAATGTGTCCTTTTTCACATCTTGTTTGATTCCTCCCACTATATATGACTCTACCTCTGTCTCCTGTGGTGCAACTTGCAGACCCTTTGATGATATCCAATGCTGTGTCCAAGGTAATGGATTGTTTCTTGCAGATATGTCATATACAGGTTTCAGTCCGATTGACTTCATTCTCTTATTCGCAATCCACTCAACATACTGATGAAGTAGTTTATCATTCAAACCAATCATACTACCATCTTTAAATAGATACTCTGCCCATACTTTTTCTTCATTCACACAACGATCAAACATTTCATATGTCCACTGCTCTTCTTCCTTGACAATCTCTTTCATCTCAGGGTCATCACCTTTTCTCCAGTTGTTGATGATGTTCTGTGTTATTGCAAGGTGTTGGTTCTCGTCTCTGGCAATGAGGGAGATAATTTTTGCTGATCCCTCCATGAGTTTGAGTTCTCCGAAAGCAAAGCTACAAGCAAAGCTAACGTAAAAACGAATTCCCTCCAGTATGTTAACATTTGCGACTGCCCTGTATAAATGTCTTTTTAAATCTTTACGTGTCCAGACTGATGATGGTGATGCTTTCCAGTCTTCTTTCCACATATTGCCTTGACCCCATTCCTGTGCGTAGTTGATGAATGTATCATATGATTCTGTCACACTCGCAGCACGTTCTAGGATACGATTATCGGATAATATCTTGTCAAATACTTCTGATGGATCTGGATAGACATTCTTAATCACATAAGTGTAAGAACGTGAATGTATCATTTCCATAAATGACCACACTTCCATACATGCTTCCAACTCAGGTAGAGAACAATATGGTAGGAATGCCATACCTGGTGCACGACCCTGCACAGAATCAAGCATAATCTGATACTTAAGATTTGAAGTATAGATGTGCTTTTGCTCTGGACGTAATGATTGATAGTCACCACGATCTTTCTGTAAAGATACCTCTTCTGGTCTCCAGAAATATCCTAACTGTTGTTTCGTTAGATTTTCAAATTGATTATATTTAAAGTTATCATATCTCTGAACACCTAAAGGTTTACCAAAAAACATGGGTTGTTTCTTAGTATCTACCTCTTCGGTGTTGAATACTGTCATACCTTTAACTTTTGGCATAGTACTCCTATCTGTTGATGAGATTTTAAATTTTGCAGGATTCACACTCTTCCTCCGATGTGTCTAAAATTTCAGACACCAAACAATTTAACGAAGTGGATTCTTCCTCTACTTCGTCTGTTTTAATGTCATATGTGTTTTGATAATAACTCGTCTTCCAACCATACTTATATGTAGTCAACCAATCTTGTGCCATTACTGAAACTGGAACTTCGTTGTCGGGATAATGTTCTGGATTGTAACTCCAGTTACCACTGATTGCCTGATCAAAAAATTTTTGCATCACGGAAACAATATTTATATAACCAGTATTGTTAGGCATTTCCCATAAGAGGGTATAATTATTTTTTAAAGTTCCATATTGAGGGACAATTTGCTTAAGAGGTCCTTTCTTTGACTTCTTAGTGGACAGGTATCCTCTAGGTGGCTCGATTCCATTTGTTGCGTTTGACACAACGGAACTGCTCTCCGAAGGCATTTGTGCGGACAAAGTGCTGTTCCTGACTCCGTGTTCCAAGACAAGTGACCTAAGAGAATCCCAATCATATTTTAAATTGTTTGGCACAAGTTCATCGACATCTTTTTTATAAGTGTCTATGGGAAGTATCCCCTGTGCATATTTAGTCCGAGAAGAATATTCACAGGCACCCTTCTCTTTGGCAAGGTTCACTGTGGACTGAATAAGATTATATTGGAATGCTTCTGTTAAATCATGTACCAATTGCCATGCTTTTGGATCCTCATACTTAACACCTTGCTTGGCAAGATAATGTGCAAGACCTATGAAACCAATACCAAGGGATCTACGTGCCTTAGTTGCGATTTCTGCTGCTCTGACGGGGTATCCTTGAAAATCAATAAGTTCGTCAAGAGACCTAACACTAAGATCACAAAGACTTTCGAGATCGGATAGATCACGTATCTTACCGATATTAATAGCAGAAAGGATGCAGAGAGCAATTTCACCAGTTTGGTCATCGATATGTTGTATAGGTTTGGTTGGTAATGTGATCTCCTGACATAGATTACTCATCTCCACTTTATCAACAAATGAAGAATGAGTATTGCAGTGATCAATATTCATTAAATATATTCTACCAGTTTCTGCTCTTTCTTTCAACAGGGCAAGAATTAACTCTTGTGCTTTAATAGTTTTTCTTGGTATTCTATCGTCTGCTTCATAAGCAACATATAACTCATCAAAGGATGTAGTGCCAAAAGCATCATACAACCCAGGAACAGAATGAGGACTGAATAAACTAATGCTCTCATCATCAATAAACCTCTGGTAAAATAATGAACTCAACTGGATACTGTAATCAAGTTTGCGAACTCGATTGTCTTCAGTTCCTTTGTTGTTTTTAAGGACTATGATGTCCTCTATTTCTTGGTGCCAGATTGGAAAGTGGACAGTCGCTGATCCCCCTCTAATGCCATTTTGAGTGCAACATCTGACAGTTGCCTCAAACTTCTTGAGGAACGGTACAACACCTGTGTGCTGAACTTCTCCGTCTCTGATTTTAGCGTTGATGCCACGGATGCGACCCGCGTTGATACCGATTCCCGCCCTTTGTGCAACATACTTGCCGATAGCCATATCACTGCTAAAGATGCTATCGAGGGTGTCATCAATATCCACAAGAACACAGCTGGCATACTGTCTAAGAGGGGTACGGACTCCCGCCATGATCGGTGTTGGTATGTTGATTTTGTGTTTGGAAATGGCATCGTAATACTTTTTAACGTAATCTAATCGGGTTTCTTGTGGATATTTAGAGAAAATTGTAGCAGCAATTAACAAATACATGAACTGAGGAGTTTCATACAACTCATTATTACTTCTATCTTGGACAAGATATTTGTCTACAATCTGCCTCAAACCTGCATAAGTAAACAGATAATCACGATCATGATCTATAAATGTTTGTAGTTTATCAAATTCATCATCAGTATAAGAGTCTAGTATATCTGAATCATATATTCCCTTCCAAACACATTTGGCAACATGATCCTTAAGATTGGGAAGTTCATGTATTCTTCCGTATAAATTTTTTCTCAGTGCAAATAAAAGAAGTCTTGCAGCAACAAACTGATAGTTAGGGTGATCTAGATCAATTAAGTCACTTGCAGAACGAATCAATATCTCCTGTATCTCTGCGGTGCTTATACCATCATAAAACTGTATTCCTGACTGAATCTCTACTTGACTCGCAGAGACCCCTGCAAGACCCTTACATGCCTCTTCTACCATTAGATGCATCTTTTCTAGATTGAGTGGTTGGATTGAACCATTTCTTTTGACTACTTTTGTACCGTTACTCATATTTTTTTCCAGTAATTGAATTTAATTTTTGCTTTTAATCCTGAATATGTGTTTGATTTTAACACACTCATCACATCATGTCCACATAATGTCATATCATTAACATCTTTTTCTTTGATGTTCGATGGCCAGATAACTATCTGATCTCCTCGATTAATGGTCTTGTCGATTCTTTCAACGATTTCTCTGTTACGAGGTTCATTATCAAAAACCCAAATATAATTGCACCAACCAAACGTCCGAATATCAAGATCGGAACCGCACATAGCAACCGAGTTCTCCACGAGGGTGGAGTCGAACGGTCCTTCGAGGATGTAAATAGGTTTTTCAGTTTCGATTTTATCCAATCCATAGATTTTTGGTGCTTCTTCATTAATCATCACAGTGATATATTTAACAGAATTAGGACCTAGACTTCTACCCTGAAATCCGATCAAGTTCTTCTCTGTATCATGTAGTGGTATGATAATTCTACTCTCATCCCTACCTATGGTGTCAAATGTCTGTTTCTGTGTATTTGCCCACTCTTTAAACTTAGATGTAAAGAAAAATTTAGAAGGATCTAATTTTCTCTTTTCAAGATATTCCTTTGCAATTGGAACTTCTGATGCTCTTGGAAGATCTAAACTTTTCCTAAATACTGGTTTTTTAAATTTAAATTTTGGTTCATCCACAACAAAGTTTCGACCACCAGCATGACCTTCTTTAAATTTTTCCATGACATACTGTTTATGAAGAGTAGTGTCAATTTGTTTTAAAAAATTATTAAATGATAAACTTGCCCCACAGTTATGGCACTTATAATTAGTATTCGTCTTTACTTGGTAGAAATATCCTCTTGCCTTGTTTTTATGCTTCTGAGAGTCACCACAAAGGGGACAACGGAAGTTATAAAGATTTGCCTTTACTCTTTTGAACTTCTGAAGTCGTGAGGATACGAGACCAATATATTTGGAATCAATAATATCCATTATTCACCTAAAGTATGTACAACTGGTGTTTCAGTTTTGAGAACATTATATAAATCCATGTTCTCAGCAGTAGATACAGGATAAAACTCAGACTGAGGATCAAATCCATCATACCTCTTTGCTTGGTTTATGACAATCGAACCATTCTCTCCTGACACAGACCGATGAAATGTTCCACGAGGTATTAATAATGCACCACTTTGACGATTAAGATGTACGATATGATACTTATATTTCCATTGAAGATTTACTAGTTCAAATGTTCTCTCACCAGATACTACTCGATTATAATCATCCTGAAAACCATGAATATAAAATTGCTTACCACCTACACAGTCGGCAGGTGGAGATGTGGCAGATCCAGTATGCACAACCAGATCTGCTGCATTTGATTCATCTACAGATATATCATAAAAAATAACATCCTGTGTTTCACGGAACACACGATGCTTCTTAAATTCAACTTCACTCATTACAAAGTAATTACTTTTCTATTATTATACTTGATTGTGGTGTTGTTGTCAATCCTTTTACAAATCTCTGTCCAATCGGTGATACTACAAAACTTATAATAGTCAATGCACCTGCAATTGTCCACATCTTCTTCTCTATGATTCTCAAACGATTATCTACAAGTAATATATCTCTCTCACATCCTTTCTTAATACTTTCTGCGTGACGATCTAATTTCTGATCTACTTGTTCTATCTTCTCAAACAATACTGCATCAATGCGATCTTGTTTATCTAACTTCTCATTATGAACAGCAAGAAGTTGACCCATCTTTACAGAATTTTCCTGTAGAGATTCGACAACTTTCTCTAATCTTTCAAGTATAGCAGCATTAACGTTTGTATTATCATCCATTTTTCTTATTGGCTAACCACATTTTACGTGATCCATGCCCCCCATATATGTATCTTTTCTTCTGTTTTACAGGAGGACTATCTGGTGGAAGACCTGCAATATTACCACTACTTGCATTATTTGTAGGCACTCCAGCAGCTGCCATCTCTTCTCTAAGATCACGAATCTTCTTAATAATTTTATTAATATCCATTATAGTGAACGTAGTTGAGATAAGCACTCAGGATCTTCTTCAATCTCATTAATTTCAGTCTTTGGAAACTCTGGTATTCTTCCTAAAAAAATTAAAAAACTTTTAATACTTGGCCAGAGATCTCTTTCTAAATTGTAAAATAATATTGGCACAGCTGCTTCATTAAACACATTAAACAATACTGTCAAATGATTAAGTATCAGATGAACCTTAAGTTCACCATTATTTTGATACCTTTTTAACAATCGTTTAATATACTTAATTCGTTTCAGATCATCCTCAAAGTCTTCCTTTGTGACGGATTGTGGATTATCATAGAATTTTATAGCAAAGAGCATATAATTACTCTCATTCAATTCATCAAATTTCATATTAAATCATGTTAATTATGCTTCAGTAGATGGATAAAGAATTCCGTCAGAACCAGTTGATATACCTGATGCTGCAACAAGTATTTCACTCTTAACTCTGAAATTACCTGCAGCATCTACATATGTAGTAACACCGACCCAACCTGTTCCACTAGTTCTGTATGCAGTTGATACATCATCATAAGCACTAGTACTTATACCATAAACTACTTTATCATAATCAGTATTTTTTTCACTGTAACTAAAATCACCTACAGTAGATGATGGAAGTTCACTTAAGTAGTAATCAGTGTTTGCGATTGCTGCTCCTGTTAAACCAGAAGTTGATGCAATTGTAACTGATATCGTGCTGGCAATACTTGCGATTACGGCATCACCAAAATAAGTTCCTCCATCACCACGAATACCAAATCTTATAACATCACCTGTCGCACCGAAACCGACTGTCCCAAATGTTGTTCCTGTACCAGTAACTACTTTAGTGGCATAATTTAAACTTACAGTTCCTGACGATTGAAGGTTGTCATTGTTTCCCCAAAGAGACATGTTTTTTTACCTATAAAAATCTTTTTCTTTAGATATTTATATATCTCTAATATTAACGTGATTTGATTGCCTTCGATACTTGCTCAAATAATTTATCGTCAGCATCGGTTTTAGTCAATTTAACTGCCTTACCTATAATTACAAGGCATATGTCGATTAATTTTTCTCCGAGTTCTGCGTCGTCTGGAATCTTATTTACTGCATCACTAATAATTTTTGATGCAAATGGTAATAAAAATGAAAGCATGATTATAAAAAGTATACTATATTATATAGCAACTAATCATAAACTTTTTTACCTGCTTTAATTCTACCTGTTCCTTTCTTGTCGTAAAACTTAATGCCTTTCTCTTTTTTATCTTTATAGGCAGCCATGGAATTCATCTCTCTCTGCCTTTCTTTGTTTTTTGCCACTCTTGTTGAAGATTCTTTTGCTTTGTTTACAAAATGCTTATATGTTAACTGTTCTTTAAAATTCTTAGGTTTCTGACCTTTTTTCTTCATACTGATTGCGATAGCAGCTTGTTGTGCAGGGTTTGCTGCTTCGTTCATTTTTTTAGTTTTCTTTTTCATCGAGTTGATGAACTTTCTGTAGACTGCTGCCTCAGAGGTTTTACCCATCTCTCTTGCCCTTTGCTCCATAGCAACTGCCGCTTGAATTTTATGAGCATGAGATCTTGAAGAATTACGTATTTTTGAGACAGATGCTTTAGCAGTAGCCACGTTCTTAAAACCGAGTCCGTGAATAGTTCCTTTAGGATTTTCATCTGTATACAAGTCAGAGTGTTTTTTTGAATTGGCAGGTTGCCCCTTCTTTCTGGGTATGCGAGGATTTGATTCCTCTTTTATTTTATTTAATCCAGGATATTCAGTTGTATCATTAGGATCATGAGGAATTTGATTTCCATTTTCATCATAGATTGGAACTTCATTGCCATCAGGATCTAAATTATGATGCTCCTTATTCATTTTTTTCTCAAGAGTTTTTGCTTGAGCCTTATGCATCTTTGAAGAATTTTTCAATTGCTTCACAATTTTTTTAATCTGAACATCCTCCTTTGTTATCTTTTTCTCAGGAAGACCTTTATGTTTTGTGGATGCAAACTTCTTTACATCACTTTTTTTCATGTCTGCTGCTGCCTTTGCAGTTTCAGGTGTAGTTGGAGATTGTTCTCCCTTTTGTATGGCACGAACAATTCCAAAAAACTTTTGTTGTTTCTTAGATAGTGCTGGCATTATTTTTTACCCAAATTCATAACAGCCTTGCCATATTTCTTTTTGACAATCTCAGCTGCAGAAGGTCCTGTGTTTACCTTCTGTGTCTTTTTCATTTCTGCACTTGGTGGATATGAAGTTCCGTCTTTCTTATCCTTGGATGGTCTTATTCTTCCTTGATCTCTTAGACGATCATAACCTTCTTCACTTATGAATTCTTTAAAGGTTTTCATTACATTCCTCTATCTGCCATAAACTTCTTAAATGCAGGAGAGTTAATTCCTCTCTTTGGATCTGCCATTCTTGCTGCTTTAGATCTCTTATGATAAGGTTTATCTGCCTCTAGTTTTTTATCACGACCTTGACTATCATGATATTTTTCAGGATTGTGACTATACTCTCTTGATTCCTGTTTATCATATACTTTATTATAAGCATCAACAAGACTATCAGTAGGTTTATATGATGCCATGATTTCTTTTCCTGCACCAGAAGCTACTGCCTGAATTTTCTTACGCAATACCATTTTTTTAATTTGGTTTGCTTTCTTTTCCTGAGTTTCAATTGACTTATCAGGTTTTTCTTCACCACCAGAACCATACATCTCATCAACTAACTCACCGTTTAGTTTAAATGACATGTTTAAACCTTTTGCTCTTAACTTGTTCTTCATAAGATTTACAAGAGTAGGCATAGATCTTGGATCATCACCCTCTTTAGGTTTCAAATCCTTCATTGCATCAAAACTACCTTCATCCTCTTCACCCTTTTTCTTATCATTATGCTTCTCTTCTTTCATATCAGGATTAATTTTGATTTTATTCTTTCCTTTCATCACATCCATTTTTTTAGTATTCGCATCAACCTTATCAGTCTCTGCAACCTCACCGATAAACTCTTCTTTTGCCATTGCCTTACCAATAGCCTTACGACGATTCATAAGATATGAATCTGTTTTATCTTTCTTACCATCATTATTAACATCACCGTCTTCTTTTCCAACTGGATCTAAACCTTTACCTGATTTTGTTTTTGCAGTCTGTTCACCTTTTTTCTTTTCACCTTCATAAGGTGTTCCATATCCAGTCATTTCGACAGATGTAATATTTGGATTCTTTCTTAATTCTGAAATCTTATCACGAGTTGCCATACGAACATATGACTTACCACTCTTCTTATCTTTGACACGAATCTTATACTTACCACCTTCAGACTCTTCCTCAACATACTGACCTGGACCATGAGGGATTGTATTTCCATCTTTATCTTTTTTATGATGCTCTGAAAATACTTTGTTAACTAATTTTGAAATACTATTTGACACATCAACAAAATCATACTCCTCACCAACTAACATTTTTTTAGCCAACTGCTTGACATTACCAGGTGCAGGTGACTTTCCAAGTTGAGACAAGTATGCTCTTTTTAATGAAACTGGATCTGCTTTCTGACCATCCTTAAATCCTTGCTTGACTTTATATCTAACATCATACGCAAGTTGACGTGCAGATTTACGAATTTTATCGGCAGCACCTACTCCAGCCTGTACTGGTTTTGTAGCATCTTCAGATATTATGTTACCCATTTTTTGTGTCAATTTTCTTTTTTCTATATTTATTTATGAAATGTTTCCCGTAAGAACTTCCAGGCACCATTGTTTCAACGTATTTACGATGTGCATCAGTCCCAACTAATCTCTGATCTGCTGGAACTCCTGATATTTCAGTACCATTTACAACTGATTCAGACACATCTTTTATCCATGATTTGAACATAATTTTATCCTCTGTAACACATATTAAATAACTTGTTCCTCTACGAATAATCTTACCTACTAGACCAGTGTTTACGTTCTCTACAATTTCTCCTATATTAAATATTTTTTTATTAATATAATTTTCTCTTAAATTTTTCCAATCAAATTTAGGTGCGATCTGCCATAAATTCCAACCCTCTTTGATGTTCATTCCTTTTCTTACATTATTAAATAAGTCTTTTGCCATCTTCTTATTCATCGAAGTTGGAACACCTCTTAAGAAACCTTCAAAGTCATTCTCTGCTGCTGCCTTTCTTTGTTTCGATGCGGACATACCAGATACATCATCAGAATCAGCATCACGATCACCAGCAGAACGAACTTCAATGTTATCAAAATTATAGAGTTTACCATTGTAAGTTCCAGTAAGTTTCTCAAACTCTGCGACACGATCACTGCCACCTACAATTCTTACATTCGCATAACCATCAGTATGTGCCTTCTTTAATACATCAAATATCGTACGATTACCTGCATCATTTAAAATCTTATCCTTATGTTTTGGAAACATCTGTTGCATTGCAGATACTTTCATATCAGGATCTAAGGGATTTTTTTTATTATCCTGACTTCTTGACGGTATGATTACATAGTCTCCATCATCAGATGATGTTGCCACAGTATCTAAAAGTTTCTCATGTCCTGTAGTTGGTGGATTAAATCTACCAAATGCGACTGTCAAAGTTCCTTTTGTTTTTTCCACCTCTGGTGGAATCATCTCTACTGGTTTATCTTTTTCGGTTGTCGTATTTGATAACTTCTTTTCTTTATCTGACTGTGGTGGATCTTGCTTACCTATTCTCTGTCTCTTATTAAAAAATTTAAGTTGTCCTCTTTCTGTTTTTGCAACAAACTCCCCATCTTTACTATACCATCCACCATGACCGTCACTCTGCAAACCCATACGGGTGGCTTGTTGAACTGCCTGTGATTCAGTGAAAAATTGGAAGAATGATTTCATCGATAAAGTTTGGATGTTACTTTTCTTTCGTTAGCGATAAGATAGTTAATGAGATTTTGCCTCATAATAATATATTTATCCTGATTACGTTTGCGTTTTTCAGAAATAATCATTTTATCTATTGTCATAAAACAATGATGTAGAAAATCATTGAAGATTTGTTTTCGATTTCTTGACCGAGGTTCAAAGGACTGTATCAATTGGTCGATGGTTTTATTCATTATGATATCTTTGCGTAAGGTCCAAATTGTCCTCTTGTACCAATCTTTAAACCAAGATATAAAAGATCAGTCCAAAATTCAGCATCATCTGGTTTAGAATTAAAATTATTTAGTGCATCATACCAGAAATTCAATGCTCCTAATTTTCCTATAGCTGCTCTTTTATCCTTTTCATAAACTTTAAGAACAAAATTAGCAAATTTTTCATAAGTTTTATTTTCCCTACCTTTATATTCCTTTATTACTAAATCATACCATTTTTTATACTTATCTTGTTTATGTTCATGATACCATTCTTTTGCATCTGCAGGATAATCAGTATGTTCATTTCTAAAAGTTATATTTTTTTTACCAGAATTTAGTAATTTTAACATCAAAGTTTTAATTGATTGTCCACCTTGAGCATCAGGTGTTGCTGCAATATAGGTATTAAAAACAAGATTAGCATTACTTGCTCTCGTAATTTTAACTTCATATCTACTTTTACCTTGCCCAAAAACCACATTGGTCAAAACTGCACTACTCTCAAAAATATTATTTACATCAAATTTTATATCTTTCAACTTTATCTTTTCAATCATCGTTAACTTTAAACTTGAAGGTTTAGTATTATACACATGAATGGAACCCGTTCCCTTCTTTATCTGTTTTAAAGATATACCAACAAGTTTATTTTCTTTAATAAGTTTGACTAAAAGATTATTTAATTCACCAATAGTTTGAGGTAATATCGGCATTTGTTTTTTTATATCTTTTTGTATCTGATCTAAATCATAGGCAGCCCATATATCAGATGGATTCCAATCTTCATACTTATCTACAGATTCTCCATTAGGTGTTCGAATTACACTCCTAAGATTCTCTCTAAAAAATGTTACAAAATCTTTTCCTTCATATACAAATTCATCCCAATGATAAGATTCATATTCTTTCAAAAATAATCTTTGTTGTTCAAAATAAGTATGTATCCAAACTGGTATTCTGTATTTCCAGTCCCCAAATACATCCTCTAATTGTTTTTGAAGAACTTTATCATTAATTAAATCTTCTTCTTTCCTGTAAGATTTGTTATCTCTTAAAACCCTGTTGAATACAACAGTTGTTCCTTTCTCCTGTATTTTTGGTGGTGTTACACCAGTGGATGCATCTGCTGGAACTTGTCGTCTAAAATTAATTTTAATTACAGAACCTTTACTTCCTATATAAACTTCTTCTTTTTTTTCATTAAAATCAATACCACCTCTAAAATTGAGATCCTCAAGATAGTCTATCAAATTTGGTATTTGATCTTGAACCTCAGATTGATAATCAAGATATATAACACGAGATTTTGAACTTACCTTAGATCGACCTAATAGTAAACCAAGTTTATATTTTCTAATATCTGCCCTACTAGGTTTTAAATATTGAGCAACTGAATTAGCTCCACTCACAACTTTTGGTCTTACTTTTGCCATATCAACCTCTATACAATAGTTTGAGCATCATAAAAGCACCCAACTTACCTTTTTGTTTTGCCTCTCGGTATTCAGAGTCACTTCTTATAGTCATAGTAAGTGTCATTTTTTTACCATTATCACCCATCAAATCAATAAACCACTCTTGAACAGATTGTTTATCTATGTAAGCATTTACTGAAGTTACAGAAGGAAGAAAATCTCTCAAAGGATCTGTAGATTGTGATTCTGCTTTATCACCAATAGCTTTCACTAATACCATGGGAACTTTCACATCCTTTTTTTCTAATCTAAATTCCTGTTCTATCCATTCCTTTGTCGCATTCAAATTTCCATTTATCATATCACATAACTTATTTCTACATATCGTATTCATTCTAGAATATAATGCATCAAACATCAAAGGGTCATACTTAAATAATGATAGTATTCTATCCTGAAGATCTTTATTAGGAATCTGTCTTGTTGATGAAAGTGTCAACCAATTATCTTTCTTTACAGTTTTGGGTAAATTTGGGACTTTAGAATATACATCACTCCATAATTTATCTTTCAATTGAGTCATGGCATTTGGATATGCTTTCTGCCACATAGATTTTCTTAGAGTAGTTCCAACATAAGAGTTTAGTTTAGGTTCTTTGGAGGATTTTGTACCTGCTTTCAAACTAATTCCAATTATCTTTGGTTCAATTTTTGTGTTTTTAAATATTAAAAATATGTCTCCAGAGTGATTGTCTGGAACTCCTTTTGGTTTCTGCCTATATCCCCAAACAACTTTTTCAATTTTTCTATCCTTATCGTATTTTTTAATCCAATCCAAAATTGCAATAGAATTTTGCAACTTAGTATTTCTAGTGACAGGTTTAATTCTATCAATTTGACTTATATACTCCCTCGCAGATAAAACATTCGACTTAGCAACAAATGATTCTTGTGCACCACTATCCTGCAAATTCATTTCTGTTACTAACTGTTGCATTTCTTCTGGTGTTTTAGGATTATTTCCAGTATTAAATGCGAGTGCTGGAAATAATTCTGTTATTGTGGCATTAATAGTTGTTTGCTCACCACCAGTAAGAAACCCTTTAGCATCTGCCATCTCAGGTTACTTTTTGAAATATTTATTTATAATGTCTATCTGATCTTGATACTTGGCAATCATATCCAACTCTCCTTCGATTGCTTCTACAATGTTTGAATGCTCTCCGATACCCACAGGATTTGCAAGATATACTTCAATGTTTGCTTTGTGTTTTGCAATGTCACCTTGTGCATGTGCAAGTAGTGCTTTGATTAATTGTTCTCTCATTTTAAAAAACTTGTACTCCTAATCCAATTGGATTGGCACATAACCAACCAGTTACAATATATTTAGTTGTCATTGGTGGATTTCCTCTATGAACATGAGTAAATCCTGCTGGCCATATTGCCACAGATCCTCTTTTAGGTTTGACCTTAAGTTGTTGATATAAAAACTCAGTCTCTCCTCCTTCATCAACATCATTCAAATATATTGTCCATGCCAAAGTTCGATGCGATTGGTCTAGAGTAGTGTTCTCTGCATGAAAAGTATGATACCCTTGTTTAGGTTCTGTTTTTTGCAAAAGATTTGCAGAACTATGAAATTCAAGAGTGCTTAACTCTGGATACCAGAGTCTATATTGATCTAAACAAGCAGAAATACCAACCATAATATGATCATTAAGACGTGTATCAAAGCATTGTAAATTTATTTGTTTATCTTGCCTATTAATATTACTTCGCAACGTGTAAAAATCTGTTTTTTCAATAAATTTTATGAGATGATCACAATAATCTTGCTTAAAGATATCATCCCACACACCTATAAATTGAGTATGGCATCCATAGTCAGGTGAATTAATTTCCAAATCCCAATCATCAAGAACTAATGTAGGTGTATCCATTTTTCATCTATCTCCTTCTTTACGGTTTTCTGAATAGTGAACATCGAAATCTCCACCAGGATATCTCTTCTTCAACTTCTCAACATTACCTTCAATGACTTCATCAAGAGTTACATTCAATGCTGCACATGCTTGCATCACATACCACATCACATCACCCAACTCAATAATGAGATGCTCCCGATTATCATAATTCCAAGGCTTACCCTGAAAAACCATTTTCTTAACGATCTCCATGAACTCACCACCTTCAGCACTGATGCCAACAGCAGCAGTAAGAAGCCTGTGAATATTGGAACCTTCTCCGTCAAGGGTACTAAGACTTTCAAGGAAAGATTGATAATCTTTACTGGGATTGGATGTGACACCATCCACGAATAAAGCATACTTATCCAAGTCAACTTTTGATCCTGCATAATTTATATGTGGTTGTTGATTGTTGTGTGTATTAAAATCTCCTGACATAATTAAAATTTGAATTCAGCAAACGATTTCTTAGGAACGTTAGTTTCTTTATTATACTCCCCTTCGTGTCCATTGTCAAGAATATCTTCTTGTGCTTTTTGCTCACAGTCATATAATCTCATCTTTGCACGATCAATTCCGATAACAAATCTCTTGAAGATTGTAGGATCATTGTATCGATTCTTAAGTTGTTTTACCATTATCTGATTTAACCCCTCAAGCTCCTCCGTACTAATAAGAGCAAACATAAGATCAGCAGTGGCAGGTAAACCAAAGGACTCGCTTGTGTCAGTAAGATCGACATCACTACTAGCAAAACCAGAACGAGTCGTCTGAGTAGCGGAGACGATAGGTACATTAGCCTCAACTGCAAGACCACGGAGTTCTTCTGCAATCGCTTTAATATATGAGTAAGAATTGACATTTGATCCAGTTCGATAACGTGACGATGCACATATATTTAAATAATCTACAAATATTATATCAGGTTTAAATGATTTTTTCAATAAAAGTTCATTTAATAAAGTTTTAAAATGTCCACTATGTGCACCTGCGGTTGGATATTCTTTAATAATTAAATGTCCTTGAGTTTTCTTTGATACAGCAGTAACCTTATTCTCAAACATTGTCTTTGGCAAATCAGTTAGATTCTGTATCGAAACATCTAAGAGATTTGCATCAATTCGTTCAGCAATTTTCTCTTCTGCCATCTCCATTGTAATATAGAGTACGTTCCTCCCTTGTAGCAACACGGAGCTAGCAACGTGGCACATGAATAAAGACTTCCCGACACCTGTACCAGCAAGCGCGATATTAAGAGTCTTATTAGGTAAACCACCTTTGGTAATTTTGTTAAAATATTCCAAATCAAATTCAATTTTTTCTTCTTTCTTGTGGTAGAAATCATATCTATCTTCGTAGTTTAGTAAGTAGTCATGTCCTATATTATTATCGAAAGAAACAGCCAAAGCGTCAGACAAAATGCTAGGAATAGCATCCCTTCCTTTCTTGTCATCTTTTCCATCTGCTAACTGAATTGATTCCATTAGTGCTAAGTATATAGCACGATCACGACACCATTTCTCAGTAGTGTCAATCAACCATTGTTCATCAACGATAGATTCATCAAGAGATTGATTTATCTCACGAATGTTTTTTACTTCATCATCATTCAAATCAGTTCGATTATCAACCTCAATATTTAGTGCTTCAATTGAGATTGAAGAATCATACTTAACTATGAATGAAGTTATTTCTTCAAATATTACTTTTTCATTTCGATCTTCGAAATAATCAGGTTGAATAAATGGAATAACTTTACGAGCATAGTCCTCGTTGTGTATTAAATTTTTGAGAATTGTTGATTCAATTCGTTCCATAAGAAAAATTCTTCTTTGATATTTCGTCTAATTTATTCATTATATCATCTGTAAAATATTTCTCAGGTTCTGCGTATATATTTTTAGCATATATTTTTTTACCATCAATCTCATATCTTCCAGCAGTATTCTTCCAAAGACCACCAAGTTCTCCTAATTCAAGAAGACCATAGTAACGATCAAGACCCCTTTCATCATAATAAAGTCTTATTTCTACTTGTTGGTTTTCTTTACTGAGTCTACTTTTAGCCGTCTTAGCTTTAATAATGTTTCCAACAACCTCTGTCTTATCCTTTTCCTTTTTCTTGCTGAGATAAATGATTGTAGACGCGGCATACTTGAGGCCACTGCCGCCTCCCATTTCTTTAGTTGGGATATAAGATCCGATGACATCGTAAGTGTGATTTGTAACTATGAGTGGAATGTTTGCTTGACCAAGTTTAAGAGTGAGCATTCGGAATGCACCTTTGACAAGTTGAGATTTGGTCATGTCTCTCACTTGTTTATCATTAAGTGCATCAGTAATTTCTTTCTCTGTGGAAAGCATACCTAAAGAATCTAACACAAACATGCAGGGTTTGCGATTCTCTTCTTCTGTCTTCAAGTATATATCAACTGCACGAAGTGCCTTACTTCGAAACTCTTCAATTGTAACGACATTTACAACAACAAGTCTCTTTTGATCAATTCCACGAGATGTAAGTAATCCCTTGGTGATTGCTGCTTCAGTATCAAAATAGAGGCAATACCCATCAGGGTTATTGTCCAGAAAGTTCTTGACAATAGCAAGGGAAAAATAAGTTTTTCCAGTAGAAGTCTCACCAGCAATGGCAGTGATCTTATTAGTAGAAACGCCACCATGAACGGAACCACTAACAAGCGCATTGAAGATATAACTTCCTGTATCAATGAATCTTTCTGTTTCATCTATGTCTGCTGCAATCTGGGTGTATTCATCACCAATCTCTTTTACTATTTCTTTTAAAAAATCCATTAAATTACCATTCCATAAGTATCACGAAGTATTTTTTTGTAAGGACCATCAGGATTTGCTTCTCTAACATCCTTCACTAATCTCAATTTTTCATATAATTTTGTATCTTCAAGTAGGTATGAAACCTTAGATCTATGAGGATTCAATGCCTCAACTATAGTTGCAAGATCTTTATCATCAATAGGTAAATCCATTATGTAAAAAATAATTCAAGGTTTACAGTTTTTTCGACGTTCCACCCAATCGCATCAAGAATTGCCTTAAGTGGTTCAACGAAGCTCTTCTCAAATTGTAGATCATAATCTATGTATTTGTCAAGTCCAAGTTCTCTTGGAAAGTCTTGAATGAATGATATAACATTCTCTTGTATAATATTTGGTCTTCGAAGATATATAAATTTTAATTTCTCACCATTATTAATCAAAGAATACTTATTATCTAATTTCTTTTTCTTCACATAGTGATTAAAAAGGAGTGCCCCCCTTATGTGTATTGGTGTTCCTTTTGCATAGATTGTAGATGATGCCTGATATTTACGAACATTAGATGCAGTTCTTGGAAATGCAATATCTTCTGGTGGTAGAGTTTTAAATTTTGCACGACAATCATCTATGAAATGAATTACATCTTCTTCAGTTCCATTCATCATCAATTTAAGACCATCTTTAATCATAGTTCGACAAGGTGCAGGAGTTGATGACTTGACTGCTTCAATACCCATCATCTTTAATTTGGGTTCTTCATATCTTACACCTTCACTATCCCATACGTTTAGGATATATCTTTTCTTTGCTGTCCATATACCACGTTCTGCAATGTTCTCACGTTTCATAAACATCTTCTGGTCATATGCATTTACATAGTTGGCCAACGTTTCATAAGAACTTTCAATATACTTTTCAAATTCCACCTCACAGATCTTATTAAGGAACGACACAATGCTTTCAGTAGTTTTCTCTCTCCCTTTGTATATGACCTCCACCAAAGGACCAAGGTTAAGGTAGATAGAATCAGTATCACTAGCAATGACATAATCGACATCCTCCGTTTTTAATATTTTGTTGATAAAGGCATTCATTTTGTTTTCAATCCATCTGATTGATACCTGTCCAGATAGAGTGATGGCCTCTGCGTTCGCAAGTTTGTAATAACGAAAGTATTGATTACCAATAGCACCATAAGCAGAGTTAAGTTGGATCTTCCGTGCCATTTGGATATTATTGCACCTTGCGATCTCCTTTTCCAACTTCTTGGTTTTCTTTTTTTCATATTGTTGTTTTGCCTCCAACATTTTCTTTTTATAAATGGTTCGATCTTTGTATATCTTCTCCATCAATTCTGGTAAGAAACCACGAACATCTTTACGATACATTGCACCATTTGCACACACAGCATTATCCTTATACATTTCAAAAGTGATATCTTCAGAAAGTATCTTATCGACAGTCACTGATGGATGTCTTTGATCAAGTAAAGTTTCTGGAGAAATATTATACTGCATAATTAAATGCGGATATAGACTATTCAAGTCAAAAGAAACCACCCAATCATACTTGCCAGGTATTGGTTCTTTTACATATGCACCTGCATACTTTTCAGATTTACTTGACCTTTCCTTTGGAGGTATGACAATATTTCTTTTTTTCAGGTAATTGTAAATGATTGTATCCCACATACGAACCTGAGAGAATACATCAGCATAGTTTGCTTTAGCATCATATGCCATAACAATTGCAAGTTCAATTAGTTTCATCTTGTCTTCCAAACGGTCAACAAGTTCAACGTCAATGATGTTATATTCTACAAACTTCTGCCATCCTTTCGTATAGAAATCCTTGAATGTATCAAACTCTGAGTGATCAAGTTTCTTCTGCCCCAGTTCAACACTTGCAATATAATCCAAACGATATGATTCCTGTGCCTTATAAGTAAACTTCTTATAGAGATTCAGATAATCAAGTTGAGTGATGCCACCAATATCATATGTAATATTCTTACGACCTGCAATATAAATTTCATCTTCAGTCACCAGACCCCATGGTGATAATCTTTTTTTCAACTTCTCCCCAAGGACACGATCAAGTCTACGTGTAAGATAAGGTATATCATACAATTCACTATTCCATCCAGTAATAACCTCTGGTGTATTATCTTCTATCATCCACCAGTGAATAAAGTCATTTAGTAATTCATACTCACTATTGAATCCTTTATATATTACATTCTGTTGTTTATTATTAAAAGGTCCTTGACCCCAAGTGCGAATCTGTTTTGTATTATAATCCTGTATTGAGATAAGTAATATTTCCTGAGAGGCAGATTCTACATCAGGGAATCCATTCTCAGATTTAACCTCTATGTCTAAAGTGGTAATCTTGATTTTATTAACATCGAATTTAATTTCTTCTTCAGGATATTGTCCTGAGATGTATTGATAGATATATCGATCATTACCATAAACCTTAAAGTTTTCTACCTCAGAATATCTCTTGATAAACTCACGACAATCTCTCACAGTACCAGGTTCGACTGCCTCAACAGGTTCACCATCCAATGTTTTATATTTTGTTTTTCTTTTTGATGGAACAAAAAGAGTTGGATAGAACTTCTCACGAGTCATGAAATGTTTACCATTCTCATAACCACGAACTAAGAAATTATCTCCAACCATTTGGACGTTGGTATAAAACCTCATTAGGATGTCAATTTAATATACTTGTCACGTAACTCACCATTTGGTTCGACAAATGTAAGTGCATCACCTGACCTCATCATTGTAACAGATTGATTGCTAAAATCCAACCATGGTTCCAAAGTATATGTCTCTTCTGTTTTAATTAACTTAAAAGGACTAATTATCCTACAATCTGGTTCACCAGGTATATCACCAAATGCTTCTTCAACTTCTGATATTAAAATAATACCACTTGGCAAAATGATACACTGTATATTCTTTTCCATTTAATTATATTTTCTTTATATATTATACCATAAAAAAAGGGATCGTCAAGATCCCTATAGTATTGCGTTCATAATGTATTCTGTACTTAGAATCGGATCATTTCCTAGAAGATCTAATTGCAACTCATCAGCATCCACATATACATCATCCTTATCTTTACGACAATGATGCCAGTAATATGTGCCATCCTCTCTTTTATAAAAGTAACTGGTATTGTGTGAGTCTAAAGTAAACAGAGCAACAACGTGAGGATATTCAATCTTTCGATTTGGATCTGGTCTACATGACTTACCCATGTCAGCATACATGGGTCTTGCCCCACTACCATGAGGAGTGGGCAAGTTTCTTCCATGATCTCCAAATAAATCGTATCCCTTAACCATTAAAGATAATCTTTTCTTGCATGATGATCTGGTACTATCTTACCCAACTTAACGGTAAGAAGTCCATCTTTGAATTGAACCTCTCTGACTTCAACATCGTCTGATAATGTCCAGGCTCTTGAGAAAGATCTTTGAGCCAATCCTTGATGGACATACTCGGATTCTGTCTCCTTAGCTTCTTTTTGTCCCTCAACAATAAGTTTTCCATATTCAGTATAAACTTTAAGTTCCTTTTTAGTGAATCCAGCAAGTGCGATTTCAAGCAACGACTCAACATTATTTACCTGAATTAAATTGTAGGGTGGATAGTTTGTTGTGGTTTCATAAGAATTAAAAAATCGGTCTAGATAATCTTCCATACCTATACCGTTCTTCGAAATTATTTTCATCAACTCTGGTAAGTTTGCAGAGTGATACCTTTGTAAGTTCATAGTTCTCCTTAGTAAGCGAGTGTTTAATGTGGATCCTTTCGGCATCCAATACTATTTAACCATAAAACACAAAAAAAGGAGGGTGGTTAACCCCCCTTTTTTCTAAGGATTCATTGGTTTGCTCCTATTCTAGAAGTGATCTACATTCTAATGCACATGATTTGTCCCCGTCTTTACATTCAACAATACACTCAAAGTAATCATCGATTGGGTCTGAATTAGATAAATTAAAAGGAACCCAAGAGTTCAAATTGTTGAATGATATTGGATTGTGCATAGGCATTGTCTCCTTATATACTCACTATTATCTATCAAAAAATTTATACCTATGTCAGGATTTCTTAACAAAAAGAAATGCCTAGTCAGTGTTTTTACACAAACCAAGTTACAATTGCGTAACGTACTCCATTTTTTACAGTTATCACCTCATGAGGGTACATAAAATTAGCAGGAAACACCACAACGGATCCTGTAGTGGGTTTAATAATATACTCTTTTTCAAAAAATGCTAGATCACCACCCTCATAATCATCATTTAATATGATTGACATTGAAAATTCTCTTGGATTTTCTGTACAAGAATCTGTATGAATCTTATAAAATCCTCCTTCAGTATATCTTAACAAATCATAACCAGTATCACTAAGCACACCAGATTTAGAGTGTTGAAAAGTATTTGTATACTTAGTTGCTATATTTCCAACTTTTTGAAATAAGAATTGATCTATATTTTTCCTTACAATTTGATTATTATTAATTACTATGTCTAGAGAGATACCTATGGATTGACATTTTCTAATATTATTATTTAAAGATTTAACTGTGGAATCAGTCCATTCATCAGTTTCTTTATATTCATTCAGAATAAAATCACACTCAGATTTTGAAAGGATATTTTCATATACCTTAATATAATCAATTAATTGATTCATAACAAATTAAAAATAATTATTCTTTTTTCTTTTTACTTCCAATATTATACTTTGTTTCTAATATCCAATCACCTTTATCTTTATAAGACAAAACTTTAATTTGATTTAAAGGTGCTATATTTTGTATTTTGTCGGCACTAATAATACTGACCAAACCCCAATCAGCTAAAAGTTGAATGATGCGATTACGCCTTTGTACATCATTTACAGTTAGATTAGCATGCTTACCGTCAAGTGCGAATAATTCTTTAAAATGAACAATATAATATCTTCCTTGCTTATGCAGTATATGACATGATTGATATATCTTCTTTTCTTTTCTTGATGCAACACCAATTCTTGTTAGAGTTTCTCTGACTTTCAAGAAATCATCAGGTTCACTTAGCAAAATTTCCACCATCTGATCAGATGTCCAGTTCACCTCTGGTTCTTTAACCACACTCATTTCGATCCTCCAGTTTCAAATTTCGATTTTATAAAATTAAGTTGTTCTTTGGAAAGAATTTTTAGAATCTGTTTTGCTTTTTCATTACTATAACCATAGTAACGTTTTACATAATCTAAATTTTTGATTTCATCCTTACGAAGCCAAGGAGAAAATCTTTTCTTAACTCTGAGGGTATTTATAAAAAAGTCATATTGCATCTTCTTTGGTAAGAAATTATACTTATTCATTTCATTTGCAAACATGATTGCATCAAGATGTCCAGAAAAACATCGATTGATAATATAAGGTGAATAACTTTTTTCAACAGATGGGTCTTCATCCATTAAATTTTTCTTAGTTTGATTTATGGAATTTAACCAATCTTTGAGTTCCATTATACAAGTAGTTGTTCAAGTGGTGATACTGGATATATGTTATAATTTGTTATTAATAATTCTGTCTTTATGTTTTCATCTGTTCCCTTGTCTCCACGATGTGCCATAGAATATCTTAGTTTCCATTCCTCAAGATTGTAATTCCTATACATTTCCTTCAAACGATCATTAACATTGTAAGTAATCATAAATTTATAAATGCAATTATAAACCTGATCTGCAAATCTATCATGATCAAATGATTTATGCATCTCACGATTCTTTCCATATAGAAAATCTTTAATATCATATGGTGGATCTAGAAATATAAATGTATCATCTGATCCTTTCTCTTTTATCAATTCAGAATAATCCACATTAGTTATTTTCCAATTCTTAATCAACTTTGAAAATTGCTTTAATTTATCAGCACCAACTAAAGAAAAATTAGAATTAGATGCTGTCTGAGAAAAAGTGCTGTTTTCTGTAAGACCAGAATAACTACACTTGTTCATAATAAAAAATGCAACTGCCTTTTCAAAGTCATCATAAGTATCAATTTCTTCTTTATACTTATCAAAAAGAACTTTTGCTTTTGCCGTTACCTTATCTGAATCACCTTCATCAAGAGTATTCTGTTTTTCTTCACGCACTCTTTCAGATAACTCATCACCCCTATCTCTAAGTTGAACCCAGAAATTATACAAAGGCACATAGAGATCATTAATCCAAACTGGTATATCTGGATTACTTTTAGTAATATCAATCGCAATCGATCCTCCACCTATAAATGGTTCACGATATTCAGATATCTTTTGAGGATACCATTGTGACAAAGTTTTGATTGCTTTAGATTTGCCACCAGGATATCTTAGAGGTGTCTTAAGATGTTTCATGTCATTATAATTCCAAGTTTATCTCTTCCATCATATTTTAAATCTTTATATTTTCCATGAGCATCAACATAATGCATAAAAACTTGATATTGATTATCACCTTTAAATTCATCTCTCCAATGTTCACATCTCACACCATCATAAATCATAGCATCACCAACGTCAAGTTCTACACAATGAATATTACTATTGTAATCTTCAATATATATTGGCCACAAAGAATCATAATCACCACCTAATGATAGAGTAACTGAATATTCACATGAATTACGATCTGTATGTTTTCCAAGAATTGATTTTGGTTGATAAATTCTAGAGTATGAGTATTGTGGAGTAAGAGTTTTATTAACTAATTTTTCAACATATGGCATTTTTTTTAACATAAGGCAATCAAAAGCAGGATCTCCATGTATACAAGGAGAAAGGGGTACATCTGGATCACCAAACTTTAGATAACCACCATCATTTAATATTGAAAAATATTTTTGAAGAAAGATAGCAAACTCAAGATCAATAAAATTTTTAACAACAACAAATCCGTTTTTCATCAATAAAGATATGGATTTCTTCTTAGTTCTTCTCCCTCTCTTATTAGAGTGAAAACCTCTGTAAGATCAATTACACTTTGAGTCATTAGACGATACCCAACTCCAATGTAAATTTGACCTGCTATGACTGCAGCAGTTGCAGCACCCCAGAAGATATAATATTTGTTTGATTTGACTTGATGTTTTAGTTTTGACATGTTTTTCATTTGAATTCGCACTCCACCATAATTTCAGTTAGACAGGCAAGTAAGTTAATTTCCTGATCTGCTACGAAGGCAATTTGATATTGATACTTAGCGATAATAAGCACAGCAGCAGGAATACTAGAGTTGTTAAGGGTGCCATAAAGAGCATCGTAAATACGCCGCAACAATACAGCAGGATCATTGTCCAAGTTATCAACGGTCCATTTACGTACCGCAGAAAAGTTTTTTTGTTTGAGATTTTTGATAAGTTCATCAACTGATACATCTGAAAAGGTTACTAATATTCCACTATCTATTTTACCACTTACAGAATACCTTTGGCATTCATTCAACACTCTCCTCCAATCAGGAAAATGTTTATTAATTAATTGTACTATAACTTTCTTATCAGATTCAATTCTTTCAACTTCCAATATATGGTTGATTCGAGAAAAGAATTGTGCCGCTATTGCTGGTTTGTCTTTTTTATTAATAGAAAAGTCAACCACAGAGCAACGAGAATGTAGTGGCTCAATAATCTTGTTTTTGTAGTTGCAGGTAAAGATAAATCTACAGTTTCTGGAGAACTCCTCAATAGACGCTCTGAGAAGGAGCTGTACGTCGGAAGTGGTATTGTCTGCCTCGTCAATGATAATGACTTTATGTTTCGACTGACTTGTAAGAGAGACGGTAGATGCGAAATTCTTTGCGTTCGTCCGAACCGTGTCAAGAAAACGTCCTTCATCCGATCCATTAATGACATAGTAATCTGCTCCCAATTCATTACATAGTGCTTTTGCCACAGTGGTCTTACCAATACCTGGTGGACCTGACAGTAACATATTTGGTATCTCACCTGCGGTTAAAAAATCCTGAAAGGTTTTTTTGATACTCTCAGGTAAAATACACTCATCAATTGTTTTGGGTCTGTATTTTTCAACCCATATAAAATCACTCATTTAAAACCTTTTGATTTTTTAGGTTTGTCAATCACTTCAATAACTGGTGGATTAAATCCTCGTCTATTCCACCAATACTCTTGGACTTCATCCCAAGATTGTACCACAAAAGAATGATCTTTGCAAACTATCTTATAGTGATGTCGATCATAAGGCAAATCACTTGTTTGTGAAAAGTATCTTGGATCATTTTTTTCAATTAGATTAGTCATCGTGATCATCCCAAGGATCTGCTAAATCTTGATTAGCAAAGAATCCTCTATAAATTCCATATGCTGCCAATAGAACAGTAATAACTGCGATTGATATACCAAAAGTATAATTTGGATTAAATGTAAAGTGTGGAATTAGTGTATCATTACACCTAGCAATCTTTTCTGGATCACTCCAAGTACCAGGTAATGTATAAACTGGTGGACATGCGATAAATAAATCTCTTATCGCATACATTTCACTTCCTAATGTCATTCTTTAGACCTCCATTGCTTTCTCATTGTAACATACTTTTCATCTTTTGCCACTTTGTCTCTCATTTTTTTGAAAACATTTGCAGAACGGGACTTTTCACAGTGTAGTGCGGTTGGCGACTGCGGTGATACGGAACCATCGCTAGCGTACTTTTTTCCACTAGGATGATTTGCATACCTACGGGAGCGAGTAAATCCCATTTCAAGAAACTTCCGAGCCATGTCCATTCCAATGAAGTCTTGTTGCTCCTTATAGTCACAAAACATGGAGTAGATTTTATCAGCAGATTTGCGAGCAATATTTTCATTTACAAATCTCCAATGAGAGCATATATCGTTAGTGTAAGGGCGTACCAGTAGCACTCCTTGCTCTCCCCTTCCAATACGATAAAGTTTGCGATTTTCTTCAACTGTAAAATCAATGGTCTTGTAATCGAGGTCATAATCAAATTCTTTCATAATAATTAATTTAGTCTAAATCCTAAGACAAGAACTGTTTTGTTTTCTGATGATGGCATTGCCCTATGAGATATAGAGGATAAAAACATAATACATTTTCCTTTTTCTGGATTACGGAAAAATTTAATTTTTCTCTTCTCATTGATTAGAAATTCAGTTTTCCCATCTGTGCATGTATTCAAATAGATTATTAATGAAATATCTTCATTATAATCATGTCTATGCATATCTTGATATCCTTCTTTATTATACCTAACTAAATGCACCCATTGGTATTTAAGTTTACATTTTGATTTATTTTCTATCAACTGAATTAATGAATTTAATTTTTTATCTGTCTCATTATCATTAAGTTCTAAAATATTTTTTGTCTGTTTACCATTTACAGTAGCAGTATCATTCTTTCCTTCAAGGTAATTATTTTTTTCGTAATCCTTCATTTTGTCATTAAAAAAATTGACGAAATCATCATCAACATAAAATTCATAAAAAGCAGGTAAATTAATCATAATCTATCAAAAGAATTAGATGTTACTTTTTTTGCAAGTAAACGTTCACTCAAGAATTGAACTGCTAGTTCTGGTAAAGATTTATCTCCGCAAGTAAAGATATCACATTTTGCAATACCCTTTTCTGGCCATGTATGAATACTTATATGACTATCAGCAAGCATGGCATATCCAGTTATTCCTTGAGGTTGAAATCTATGAGATCCAACATCAAGAACCTCAGAATTACAAACTTTTCCTGCCTTCCATAAACATACTCTTATATGGGTTTCACTATCTAAGAGATCTGAAGGACAATCATGTAAATCAAAAAGAATATGTTTCATCTATAACCAATTTGGTTTTTTGGATGGGTCACGAAGATAATTAGATGCAGCCCAAGGTTTGCTGCTAATGTAATTCTTGTAAGCAGTAAAAGTGTCAATGCTTGTGTCATATTTAAAGACATCAGGACCTGCAAATGCGAATGATGTTGCCTCTTTGTGGCATAATAATGTTCTCCCTGTTTTTTCTTCGAATACTTGTTCTGCTGCATTCATTGCAGTTTGACAAGAATGTATTTTTCCATATCTATGAGTATACTCTTCAAGTAATCCAAAACCATGTTGAATCAACCAAGCAGTATTAGCAATGGTTTGTGCTGCCCATACAGTACAAGGATGTCCACGGAAAGCACCCTTCTGAGTGCTGTAAGGAGTTCCATCTTTCTTAGGTAATAAATCATCACCCCAATTAAAATACCACTTAGAATAGACTACTGCCAGCATCTGGCAAGTCTCAAGTGGCATCTTGACAATGTGTTTGTCTGGTAAAACTTTTGCTGACACGTTTGGGTCAGGATCAGTCACGAATATGTTCATAATGTGGTTGTAAAAAGTATGTGTTTCCTGAAAGAATAATTCTATTCTCACATTCATTAATTGGAACATGGTGTTCTAATGATGCAGGAAAAATAACAACTCTCCCTTTCTTTGCCTCTACACTTTGATTATTAGATGTAAAAACTAAAGGAGATGATCCTTCAGGTGCATTTATAAAATAAACAAAAGAATAAAGACATGGATCATGCGTGTGACTTAATGTGTAGTCTCCTTTATTATACTTTGCAAACCAGAAATGGTCAACCTTCTGAACTATTAAAGATGATTTTGAAATAAAACTTATTATCCAACCAAATAACTTTTTCAAATTATCATCATCTGTGTCATACATTACATGAGTTTGAAGTGCTCTTATATTTGTTATTCCCCCATCACCATTATATACTTCTCTTGTTAAATCATAATTATCAATATCGATGAAGGTAGAATATGGATAATCCTCAATTAATATTTCATTCATTAGAAAAATAATCAGCACAAGAACAAACTAAATTACGATCTCCGTAAACATTATCAATTCTACCTACAGCAGGCCAGAATTTTTTCTTTGGTTTATTAGGAAAAACTGCTTCTTCTCTTGTATATGCATGTGACCATTGACCGCAAACTTCTGATTCTGTGTGAGGTGAATTTTTAACTATCTCAGGAACAGTGAATATTTCTCTCCTTATCATTTCCATTGCCTTCACAAACCTTTTAAGTTCATCTAATGATTCACTTTCAGTTGGTTCTACCATCATTGTATTTGTAACTGGCCATGATAGTGTGGGGGCATGAAAACCATAATCCATCAATCTTTTTGCAACATCTTCTGCAGAGACAGGTAGATTTCTACAATCAAATATACACTCATGTGCAACACGACCATTCTCTGCTTTATACAAAACTTTGAATGACGGATCTATCTGATATGCTAACCAATTTGCAGATAATAAAGATACTTCACTTGCTTTTCTTAATCCATCACCACCCATCATACGAATATACATCCAACTAATTGGTAGTATAGACGCACTTCCATATTCTGCTGCTGATACTCTTTGATTCATAAATGGTGTGAGATGTGCTGCGACTCCAATCGGTCCTACACCAGGACCTCCACCACCATGAGGAATACAGAATGTCTTATGTAAATTAAGATGACATACATCAGCACCATAATCACCAGGTTTTGCAAGTCCAACTTGTGCATTCATATTTGCACCATCAAGATAAACCTGACCACCATTTTCATGAACTATCCTACAGATATCTTTGATAGTTGGTTCAAATACACCATGAGTTGATGGATATGTAATCATAATACAAGACAACTCAAGCATATTCATGAGTGCTTGTTTTTCTAAATCTTTGAGATCAATGTTACCATCATCATCACATTTTACTGGAACTATTTTCATACCTGCCATCACTGCTGATGCAGGGTTTGTTCCATGTGCACTTGTTGGAATCAAACATACATTTCGATTATAATCACCATTACTTTGATGATATTTTTGTATTGCTAATAGACCTGCATATTCACCCTGTGAACCTGCGTTTGGTTGTATTGATATATCATCAAATCCTGTAATATCACATAACCACTCTTTTAAGTCAAATATAATTCTTTGATACCCAAGAGTTTGATCTTCTGGAACAAATGGGTGCATATTTGCAAACTCAGGCCATGATACAGGCATTAGTTCTGATGCTGAATTTAATTTCATTGTACAACTGCCAAGTGGCATCATACCATTTACTAATGAGAAATCTTTTGAAACTAATTCATAAATATATCTCATCATATTAGTTTCACTTTGATAATTATTAAATACTTCTTGTTGCAACCAAGGTTTCTTTCGAAGAGGAACACTTAACCATTCATACCTTTTTACCATATCAACTATCTCAAAGGGAATATCCATATATTGAGAATGAACAATTAACAACAGTTCTTCAATAGTTGTCATTTCATCTAATGATAAAATAGTCCAACCATCTTCGTATCTAACATTAAAATCATCTATAGTATTTTTACCCTTAAATCTTACAGTATCAAATCCCTCTGATTCATCAACCTCAATACCACACCACTTTAATGCTGTTATTAACAATTGCCTATATCTCAATACTCTGGTTGCTATTTTTCTCAGACCTTCCGCACCGTGATAAGCAGCATAAAAACCTGCCATATTTGCGAGGAGTGCTTGAGCAGTGCATATATTGGACGTTGCTTTGTCTCGTCTTATGTGTTGTTCCCTTGTTTGCAATGCTAGCCGTAATGCTTTATTACCTTGGGAGTCTAGAGACTGCCCTACAATACGTCCAGGAATTTTACGTTTATATTTGTCAATGGTTGCAAAAAATGCTGCATGAGGTCCTCCAAAACCCATAGGAATTCCAAACCTTTGCATACTTCCAACTGCAATATCAAATCCCATTTCACCCACAGGTTGCATGAGAACTTGACATAAAGGATCTACCACTGCAATCTTCATACACTTATGTACCTCTGCGATACGAAGAAGTGAACTTGGATCACGAAGTCTTCCCATATTATTTGGCAACTGAACCAACAATCCAAAAGCATTTTCAAAATCTTCTAATGTTGCTACAGTGTGCCAATCAAGTAATTTTATTTTTATTCCTAGTGGTTCTGCTCTTGTTTGTAAAACTGCAAGTGTTTGTGGAAACACTTCACTATCAACTAAAAATATATCCTTCTTAGACGCACTGTGAGCAAGTAACATAGCCTCTGCTGCTGCAGTTCCTTCATCTAATAAAGATGCATTTGCAACTGGTAATCCAGTCAGTTCTGTAATCAGTGTTTGATAATTAAATAATGCTTCTAATCTACCTTGTGATATCTCTGCTTGATATGGTGTATAAGATGTATACCATGCAGGATTTTCAAATACATTTCTTTGAATTACTGGTGGTGTAATCGTACCATAATATCCTTGCCCAATAAGACTTCTTTTAACAACGTTGTGATTTGCAATCTCTTTTAATTCTTCCAGTGCCTGTTGTTCACTACAAGGTTCTGGTAGGTCATCATCACCACGAAGTAATATTGAATCTGGTACAATTTGTCTTACAAGTTCATCAATAGTAGATACACCTAAATCATCTAACATTTTAGATTGTTCCACTAGTGTAGGACCTATGTGTCTTTGAATAAATTCTGACATATTAAGATTGTATTATATCATATTCAATAGTAATTATCTTACTATGTTTTCCAGTGTAATCGTGACGTGTTGATTTTGACATTTTTCCACCTAATTGTTTTGCAATACCTTCAAGTTCTACAATTAAAGTATTTTCCAAATCTTCATATGGATTATGATGTCTATCTATTTTCATTCCTTCCACTCCTTCTTTTCATAATCAAAATTAGGATGTGGTTCAGCAGATACCACTGGGTCTTTCGTTTTATTTTTAATTACAATAAATTTATCCTTTGCGAAAGTTCCTGCTAAATTAACTTCTATGTCATCACCATCCTTCCAGTTTATCTCACCTTTCAAATTCGTATGAAGCATGGCTTCTTGTATCTTATCAATAAGTTCTTGTGTAAGTTTCATTCGTCAGGTTCAATTCCGTATGGTGTTAAATCGTATTTTACTTTAGCAATACCTTCTTCTTTCTTTCTAATAGGTTGTCCTATCTTTGCTAGAATATCGGCAGGTATTTTCTTTTTTGTAATATCATAGGGTATGGGTGCATTTGCTACACATACTCTTACACACTCCCATTCATCCTCAGTGAGAGAATAGTTCACTTTTTAAACACTCCTAACTTTGCTAAGAGATAAACTGATAATACTGTCCAAAAGACAATTTCTAATCCTATGTTGTTCATTCTTCTATTTCAAAATACCATTTAATAGATTTAATGTAATCAAATGTGCATCCTATATCTTTATCACAATTAATATCATATTTACGATCACATAAAAAATTTCTTAGTTGTTCAATGGAATCAAACCGACCTTGATGTCTTTCATATTCATCGTACAAATGATACTTCATTATCCAAAAGTAGAATCTGGTTCTAGTGCTATGTAGTAGATAAGATTATAACTTGAATTAGTAAATTTTGCAAGTAGTTTAGATGATATGACAACATCATATGCACCAGGTATTATTTTTATGTTCTCAACCTTAAAGTTTAAAGTAAACTCTGCATCTGTCTCACCCACAACAACCGCAAATTCATTCGATGTATCATTTTTCTTATCTCTTACGACTAACTTAACAACACCATTTTCACCAACTGCTGCTAAATCTGGTAATTGATAAACTGCTGCTGCCTTCAATAATTTTTCTAAAGTAACACTTTCTAATTGAAAACAAACATCTTCAGTGGGTAAATTAATTTCTTTTTCTGGTGGAGAAATAATTACCTGTGGATCTGCATAAAAATATTTTACTCTCCTCTTACCCTCACGAATTGTTAAATATGATTCTTCACTAAAATCTAAATTAGGATCTTGATGAAGACTTAATCCATTTAAAAATTGATTAAGATCATAAATTGCAACATCTTTAGGAAAGTTTTCTGAGATGTCTGCTTCTGCTAAAATATTTTTTGCAACAGATATTGTACGAAGTTTACTACCTTGTTTTACAAGTATAGAATTATTAATTCCAGCAAAGTTTTTAAGAACTGTAAGAGTGCTGTCAGATAGTTTCATAGAATCACGTAATTTCATCATTAAGGCATTAGGTCAAAGTTTCCAGAGGGCATTGATGGTTCTCCATAATGTCCGTCAAAGTGTGCTAATAGCATAGCATAGTGTATGACTTTTAACAAGTCTTTTTTATTTCTTCCATCTTTACTTCCATAACGACTTCCATATTTTAATATGTTTGCTTGGCAAAATTGTGCTGCAATGTCTCTTGCTGCCATCAAGTCGATAGTTTGCACTTTACGAAACTCATGCTTTGTTCCTGTATAGTGTCCTTGATATGTTGAAGAAACATACTCTTCAATATCTTTTAGAATTTCTTCTTCGTGATATTTGTATTGATGATTTCTTTGTGGTTCGTAATCCATTTTTTCTTTGTAATAATCTTCCTCTTCAATACCAAATTCAGATGGTGGCCAAGGTGAACCTGGTGTCCACTCATACCCACCACTTTTTTCAATCCAATCCAAATCACTTTCATACTCTTCTGGTGTTTTTACCACATATTCTGCTCTTGCTCGATCTGCAGGATCAGTAAATGGATTTTCTCTATCAGGATCATTACGAGTATAATCATAATAATAGTCTGAATGTTTTACTGGATCTGGTTCTTTCCACAATCCTGTTTTTTCATCTACTTCTTTTTTCTTCATGATTGGATAGTCTTTATCAAAAGTACCATTGAGAATGGATGCTGCCAAACTCCATGCGTTAATCATAGGGGAGATTTCTCTCCCCATATTATATCAAAGATACTATGACTCGTCAACTGGTAAATTAAAATCAGCATCTACCTTGTCATATAATTCCATGAATGATTGCTTAGTCTCATCATCGAAACGATTGATACATACCTGCATTGCCTTTGCCTTATCATTGAAGATACTATATGCACGAACAATGTGTACCAATCTACGTGTGCTGATGATATCTTCAATACCACCATCATAAAATGTTTTACGAATGATGTCTGCCCAATCAACAAGTTTCTTGAGGAATGCTTCATCTTTACATTTAACACTCTCAGCATGAAGACGTAACATCTTTTCTTCAATCTTTACTGAGGGGTAGGATTGCTCGAAGGTAACTGGGAATCTTTCAAGGAAGGCTTCGTTGAGCACGTTAGTTCCAATAAATCTTCCGTCGTCTGAACCTCTACCCTTAGTATTTGCGGTTGCGATAACGTTGAATCCTGATTTGGGTCTAACGAATCTTCCAATCTTTTTAAGGAAAA
>VTLG01000669.1_pt1 | contig 38237 bp, 48 predicted proteins | sample 4694571 | NCBI WGS metagenome assembly VTLG01 (sample SAMN12604809, study PRJNA352737) | marine metagenome | biome: ENVO:00000447; feature: ENVO:00000209|ENVO:00000569|ENVO:01000036; material: ENVO:00002151; isolation source: viral sequences binned using virsorter ...
TGATTTTGCTTTTAGTGACCAAGTAAATTTTATTGCACAAACAGGTACTTTTTATTTAACTGGCTTACAATTTGAACTTGGCTCACAAGCCACACCATTTGAGCATAGGTCATTTGGGGAAGAACTATTGCTATGTCAGAGGTATCATTACAGAATTGTTGGTAATGAAGTTAATAACGCATCTGATGGTGGTTTCGCTGTAGCTACGAATTGGGATGCCACTTATCATTTTATTACACTTGATTTTCCTGTACAAATGAGAGCAGGACCTTCATTTTCTTATGGTGCAGCACTAAGTGATTTTCTTATTCTTACAGCTAGTAGCACTGCTGAACCAACTGGATTTTCTATAAACGGAGCTAGTAAACAAAGATGCGAATTGAACCTTGCAAAAAGTGGTGGTTTCGGTTCTGCTGGAAATAGTGGTTGGATAAGAATTGTAGATGACACAAATGGTTTTATTGCCTTTGATTCGGAGTTATAAAAATGAATATTACATCAGCAAAATATATTACTAGTCCTACTTCAAATAATAATTGTGCTATAAAAATAATTATAGACACAGAATCAATACAAGTACCACTAGACCCTGACAACAGACACTACCAAGCAATCCAAGAATGGGCAAAGATTGAAGGCAACAAAATAGAGGATGCCGATTAATGTTGGGTCACGCTGCCATAGCCGAAGCAGCCATTGCTGATGTTGGTGGTAACTTACTTGCAGCTAGTGCAGAGCTAAATGGTGTAGCATCTAAAACATCTGTCGGTGTTGGTATATTAGCTGGTATAGCAGATTTAAGTGGTGACTTTACACAGACATCAACTGGATCATTAATAGGAATTACGTCTGCCGATATTAGTGCTGACTTTACACAAACTACTGCTGCCAACAGATTAGATGTTACAGAGATAGATCTTAGTGCAGATTTTACACAAACAGCAGATGGCACATTAATAGCTATAACATCAGCCACAGCAGATTTGAATTTTACAAAAACATCATCTGGAGATATAATGTTTGTAGACGTTGTAACAGATTCTACAACTGAAACATATACAGAGATCACCCCAAGTGGTACAGAAACTTGGACTGAAATAATACCATCTGGTACAGAGACTTGGACAGAGATACAGTGAGGTAAAAATGGCAAGCACATATACATCAAATACTGGAATAGAAAAAATAGGTTCTGGAGAACAGGCAGGTACTTGGGGTAACACCACAAACAACAACCTAGATATAATAGACAGAGCTTTAAATGGATCTGTAACACTAACAATTACAGGTAACACAACACTTACAACAAGTGATGGTACTTTATCTAATGGTCAGTTTAAAATTATAATATTATCAGGATCTCCATCAGGAGCTTTTAATTTAACAATAGACCCTAACGACCAACAAAAATGGTATTTTATTAAAAATGACAGTGGTCAAACTGCCACAGTAAAACAAGGTGGTGGTAGTGGTAGCACAGTTGCAGTTGCCACAGGATTAACAGCAATACTTTTTGCAGATGGCACAGGTGCTAATGCTAATGTAACATCTATTGCACCAACAGATTTAGTTGCCGATCCTACACCACAACTAGGTGGTGATTTGGACACCAATGGGAACGCAATTTTATTTGGATCTAGTAAGTGGGCAATATCATTAGATACGGGTGATAACGAATTATTGTTCAAATACAATGGCACAACAGTTTTTAAATTAGGATCTAATGGTGCAGTAACATCAGCTAATAATGTAACAGCGTTTGGAACAAGTTTATAATGACATTACAATCTAGTGGTGCAATATCATTATCAGATATAAGAGATGAGTATAATAATGGCTCGTCTGCCCCTATTGATATAGATGATTACTATAGAGGTGGTTCTTTGGTTAGAGCAAATGCTTCTAACAATACAGCAACCAATTTGTCAGCAGATGTGCCAACAAGTGCAAACAGCAGTCCATTATCTATTAATGATTTTTATGGACAGAAAAGAGCATTTAGAAAAACATATTCATCGACTGCTACAGATCAAAGTGGTGTTGGTGTTTTTGGTGATGACTTTGCAGTTAACTATCCAAAAGAAATATTAATTAATTCATCACAGACTGTGGGTGCAACTAGCACTTCTGCTCCAGCATTGAAAATAGATAGCACAGGTGCAGGCACAATAACCATAACTAACAATGGTAGTATAGAAGGTGCTGGTGGTGCGGCAGGTGCGGCAGGTGGTAATGCTCTACAAGTTGATGGCAGTGTTGCAGTAACATTAGTGAATAATGGTACAATTAAAGCTGGTGGAGGCGGTGGTGGTGCTGGAGGCACTGGTGGTAATGGCGTTGCAACATCAACATCTACTTTACTTACTTTTGTAGATGAGGGTGGAACTCCCTATGGTAGTAACAATGCACCAAGCAGTGATGCCCCTTCATGGTTTTCTCAATATAATGGATCACATAACTTAAATGGACAAGGTGTTGTTGCAGACAGAAAGTGGGGAGGTTTAAATGGCAATGCACCTCAACCGGGAGCGGTTAATACAACATGGGGATTATTTTCTACGTCAAGCCTTTTTAGGGGTTCTCTAGCAAATAGAGGTCCTTTTTATTGTTCTTTTCAGGTAAGTATAGCTGCATCATATTCTCTTAGTGCCACATTAACTACAACATACGGATCTGGATATGGATCGCCAAGAATAAATATTAGCACAAGTAATTCATCTGCAAGTCAAGGGCAAGGTGGAGGTGAATATGGTAATGGAGAAAGTATTAATTTAGCTGCTAACACATCATATTATTTAGTTGGTTTTTTAAATAATATAACTGGTGGTACAGATTTATATTATAATAACTTTGATTTTTCTATTAGTCTCTCTGTAAACAATGTATTCACTGGAGGCGCTGGAGGAGCGGGTGGCGTTGGTCAGGGATACAATCAATCTGCTGGATCTGGATCAAGTGGTAGCTCTGGATCTAATAATGCTGGAGCAGGAGGAGCAGGAGGTGCTGGTGGAGCATTTGGAGCCGCAGGGTCATCTGGGTCAACAGGTAGTAATGGATCGGGAACATCTATTAGTTACCCTTCAACTGCACCTACAAACGGATCAAGTGGTAGCTCTGGTGGAGCATCTGGTAAATCAATACAAGGCGTTAGTAATGTGACATCAAGTGGAAGTGGGTCTTTAACTGGAGGTACAGCGTAATGCCTTTGAACAAAATAACATTTAAATCAGGTATTGTGTCAGATATCACACCTTATAGTAATGAGGGTGGTTTTGTTGATGGTGATAAAATAAGATTTAGATTAGGTTCTCCAGAAAAGATAGGTGGCTGGGTGAAGTTTAGTCCTAATACATATCTAGGTAGCGCTAGAAGATTACATAACTGGGTTGCATTAGATGGCTCTGACTTTATGGGTGTTGGTACACACTTAAAATATTACATAGAAGAGGGTCAAACTTTTAGTGATATAACACCTATTAGATCTACAACAGGAGCAGGTGATATAACGTTTTCTGCAACTAACGGCTCTACAACAATTACTGTAACAGACCCATCTCATGGCGCAAATGAAAATGACTTTGTTACATTTTCTGGTGCTGCTAGTTTAGGTGGTGTAATAACAGCTACAATATTAAATGCAGAGTTTCAGATAACATCATTGATAAGCTCTAATGCTTACACAATAACATCTAGTGTCGCAGCTAATTCATCTGATACAGGAAATGGTGGCGGCAGTGTTGTTGGCACATATCAGTTAAATGTCGGATTAGATGTAACAGTTGGTGGTACAGGATGGGGTGCTGGTCAGTGGAGCGGAACAACATCTGGCGCTTTAGCAACACAGTTAAATGAAGCATTAGATGCAAGTGAAACTGGCGTAGATGTTGACGATGAGACAGGCATGAACACTGCTAATGATGTAATACTTGTAGAAGAAGAGCTAATGCTTATTTCCGCAACTTCGGATGACAATACTATGACTGTTACTCGTGGACATAGTGGCACAACTGCAGCAACGCATGCTGATAACACGCTTGTAAGATTAGCTGTTGGTAATGCAGATTCTGCCAATGATTTTGTTGGATGGGGCAATGCCGCATCGGTTACAACACCGGGTGCGCAAATTAGAACATGGTCACATGATAACTTTGGAGAAGATTTAATAATAAATCCTAGAGATGGTGGATTGTTTTATTGGGATAAAACTACTGGGCTTGGAAATAGAGCTATAGAGCTTAGTGCCACAAGCACATATTCTGGAGAAACAAGCGTTCCTACAATAGCTAAACAGGTTCTTGTATCAGACCAAGATAGGCATGTTATAGTTTTTGGTTGTGATGGATTAGGGGGATCTCCCACAGCAACACAAGGAGATGGGATACAAGATCCATTGTTAGTTAGATTCTCATCACAAGAAAACCCTGTTGACTTTTTCCCAACAACAACTAACACAGCAGGAGATCTTAGATTAGGAGGGGGATCTACCTTTGTACAAGCTGTAGAAACAAAAGAGCAAATATTAGTTTTTACAAATAAAACTTTACACGCAATGAGGTTTATAGGGCCGCCGTTTACTTTTGGTATTAAAGAATTATCAAAGAACATAACGATAATGAGTCCATCATCAGCTATAGCCATAGATGATAACGTTTACTGGATGGGTGTGGATACATTTTATATTTATTCAGGACAAACACAGCAGTTGCCATGCACTGTAAAAGACAAGGTATTTCTTGATTTAAATGTCGAAGAAAGAAACAAAGTGCATGTTGGGGCTAATACAGAGTTTAGTGAGGTGTGGTGGTTTTATCCTAGTGCAAGTAGCACAGAAATAGATAAATATGTAATTTATAATTACCTAGAAAATATTTGGTATTTTGGTACACTTGCTAGACAGGCATGGCTTGATAGAGGCATAAGGTCATTACCAATAGCTACAGGTGGTCAATATCTATTTAACCACGAAACTGGTTTTGATGATGATGGCAGTGCTATGACATCATTTGTTGAGTCTGCTCCAATGGCCTTGGGTGGAGCAGAAAGATTTGCATCTATTAATAGGATAGTTCCAGATATTAGTTTTGCAGGATCTACATCTATTAACCCACAAGTTGATTTTACAATAAAAGCTAGAACACACTCAGGATCTGGTTTTACGCAGACAGATGACAGCAATACATCACAAAGAACAGCAACTACGCCTGTAGAAGTATATACAGAAAAATTAGATGTACGGGTTAGAGGTAGAACATTTGCTATGCGTGTTGAGGCAACAGAGATAGGCACAAAGTTTAAATTAGGTTCACCTCAAGTAAATATTGTGCAAGATGGAAGAAGATAATGTTAGTTACAAGTATACCACAATATGTTCAAGGACTACTTAATGTAAAAGTAGATTTAACAACAACAGATAAAAAAACTATATATACAGCGCCTTCTAATGCAGATTTTAATGCATCTGTTATATCTTCTATACTAGCCATCAATAAATCTAGTAGCGCAAGCACTCTTTCTTTTACTATAACTGGAGATGGTGTAGATGGTGGATCTGGGGCGGTAACTAGTCATGAATTTCTTTATACTACAAATACAACTTTGAGCGCTCTTTCAACAGTTGAGTTTTTGCCAAACACTTCTAGGGATCTTATTTTAAATGCTGGAGAAGTTGTTAAAGTACAAGCAGGACATGCAGATAGAGTGCAGATTATTATGAGTATACAAGAGTATGCTGTAGTAAGAACACCGCAGGTAGATTTGTAATGACAGCATTTATATTAGCATGTTATCTTAATGGAGTAGCTGATAGAGATGGGATATATTTTAGAAGTGCGGCATCATGTATGGATTTTAGTCAAATGTTAAGTAATCAAACATATATGAAAGATAATGAGAAGTTTACTTATGAATGTATATGTAAACTTGTGCCATATGTAAATAAAGATAAAGTGAGGGTATATTAATGTTACAAGCTCTTATAGGACCAGTTACAGGATTACTAGATAAGTTTATACCTGATGCAGATCAAAAGGCTAAGTTGGCACACGAGATAGCCACAATGTCTGAAAAACATGCGCAGGAGGCTTTGCTTGCGCAGTTAGAAATTAACAAAGCAGAGGCTGCAAGTGGCTCTATATTTAAGGGCGGCTGGCGCCCAGCAGTTGGGTGGGTCTGTGCGATTGCTTTTGCCTATCACTTTATCATAAAAGATCTAATTATATTTGGTGCAAGTTTTGCTGGTGCAGAATTACCAGATTTGCCGGATTTTGATATGGGTACACTTTTAACTGTTCTCGGCGGCATGCTTGGAATCGGGGGACTTAGGACATATGAAAAGCAGAAAGGTTTAACAAAGTAATACAAGATTTATTTAGACATTTAAGGATACATGTAATGAGTTTATATGCAAATATACATAAAAAAAGAAAAAGAATAAAAGCTGGTAGTGGAGAGAAGATGAGAAAAAAAGGCGCTAAAGGCGCACCTACATCCAAAAACTTTGCACAAGCCAAAAAAACACAAAGAAAGAAATAAAATGGTAGCTAAACTTCACACAATTAGAAGAAAATTAGCAAAGAAACAAAAGCTAGGATTTAGCGAAAGAGCAAGAGCAGTAAATAAAGGGTTATTACCTAGTAAGGCTAAGAAAGATGGCAAAAAAAAGAGATCCTAAAGTTGGAACAGGAAAGAAACCAAAAGGTTCTGGCAGACGCTTATACACAGATGAGAACCCGAAAGACACAGTCGGTATCAAGTTTGCCACAGAAGCAGACGCAAGAGCTACGGTTGCAAAAGTTAAGAAAGTCAGTAAACCTTTTGCGAGAAAGATACAGATACTTACAGTTGGTGAGCAGAGAGCAAAGGTAATGGGTAAGAATAAAGTTGCCAGTATATTTAAAAGAGGCAAAGAAAGTATAAGAAAGGCACATAAAAAATGATGTGGGTTTGGTTAAATTTATCTAAGTTTTTTAATAAAATAGGAAACTATTTTTATCACAAACATGTTATGTGTGTTAAAACAAAGACAAGGGAGTCAGTAAATGGACATACAAAAGCTGCGACAGGAAATAGAGGCAGACGAGGGAAACGTAAATGAAATTTATTTGGATCACCTCGGTTTGCCTACTTTTGGGATTGGTCATCTGGTCCGTGATACTGACCCAGAGCATGGACAAGATGTAGGCACACCTGTAAGTGAAGAGCGTGTAAATAGTTGTTTTGACAGCGATATACAAGGAACTATAACAGATTGTAAAAATTTATTTGGCAACTTCGATGACTTGCCAGAAGAGGCACAATTAATTTTATGTAATATGATGTACAATTTGGGGTACACAAGACTAAGTAAATTTAGTAAACTTAGAGCAAGTATATCAATTATGGACTTTACTGAGAGCGCAAATCAGATGTATGACTCGAAATGGAGAACACAAGTGCCTAACAGAGCAGAGCGTTTAATTAATAGAATGAAAGCACTAGGAGCGTAATATGTTATCAGCAATACTTAGTTTAGCAGCACCAGCAATATTTAGTAGCATACCTGCCTTAGCTGCAGTTCCTGCATTTGCAAGTAGTGCAATAGGTGGCGGATTAGGAAAGTTATTAGAAGGTGGGGATACACAAGATGTGCTTCAAGGTGCGGCTTTAGGAGGTATAGGCAGTTTTCTTGGAGGCAAACTAGCAGGTGGTTCTAATATAGCTGGTGGCACTATGCCGGGATTTGGAACAACAGCAGGAGCAGCAGGAGGTGGAGCAGGTGCTGCAGAGGCTTTTCAGGGTGCAACAGGCGTAGGTGGGATACCTATGGCAAGTGGTGATATATATGGCAAAGTCGCTGATACAGGTTTTATGGCAGGATTAACAAGACCAGAAGCGATAGGCGCTGGTATAGGTGCTAGTTTAGCTCCAATGCCAGAGTTTAAAATGGATAAAGAAGAAGAAAAAGAAATGCCAAGAGGCATGCCTATTAAAAATACATCTGTATTTCCTGAAATGGGATATGATGCAGGTAAAATGGGTGAGTTTGATTACAGAATACCTAGAAACTTTGCAGAGGGCGGTGAAGTTGAGGCTATGGATATGGCTATGGATGCAGGTATTGGTGGCATGATGAAAGAAGGAATGAACGATAAAGAATTGATTAGCAGTGCTATAGATGTACTGCAAGGTGAAATAGAAGATGAAGATCAACAAAAAGTTATATTGTCACAGTTTGTTGCACAATTTGGGCAAGATGCCTTACAAGACTTGATGCAAAAAGTACAATCAGGCGAAATACCATCTATGGCTCAAGAAGGAGATGGTATGGTAAAAGGTGCTGGTGATGGTATGGCTGATATGATTCCTGCTAACATGGAGGGAGATCAAGATGTATTACTTTCTGATGGTGAGTTTGTTGTGCCTGCTGACGTTGTTAGTGGCCTCGGAAACGGCTCCTCAGATGCAGGTGCTGATAAATTAGAAGATATGATGGATAGAGTTAGAGAATTAAGAACTGGCGGTAAAACACAGCCACCTGCTATACCTGATGAGATGATGTTGCCTGCATGATATGCACAGCAGTGCCTCGTGAGGCAATAGATATAGTTTGGGGTGATGTTAGCAATATGCTTAACAAAGCCATAGAAACTAGCAAAGGTAAGTATCATATAGATGATATTTATCAAGATTTGATGAAAGGTTATTACAACCTTTGGTTAATAGTAGATAATAAAGAGGGAGAAAAAGTTATAGCGGCAATAACCACAAGAATAATAGAATATCCTAATAGAAAAGCTATGGCTATGGATTGGATAGGCGGCAGAAGAATGATGGAGTGGTTACCTATAGCTATGGAAAAATTATCTAGCTTTGCAAAAGACTGTGATTGCAGTCACTTAGAAGGCTACGGAAGAAAAGCATGGATAAAAATATTAAAAAAATATAATTGGAAACCTGAGTATATAGCTTATCGCATGGAGATAGACAATGGGTAAAGGCAGATCAAGACCACAACAACCTACAGAACAAAATATAGTACAAAGCTCATTACCAAAATACTTTGAACCATATGCTATAGATATGATTAAAAGGGCTGAAGCGGAGTCTAAGAGAGAATACACTCCATTTCAAGGGCAAAGACTAGCAGATGAAAATACTGACACTGCAAGATCTAGAGAAATAGCAAGAGGCGTTGCAGAGGGCGGTATACCGGGCTTAACGCAAGCTGCAACAGGCACTGCTGCTGGTATGGGCAGAGCTATGGAAGGGTTGGGATTTAAGACGCAAGATTTTGGCTCCGCTCAGGCTAAACAATATATGTCTCCGTATTTGCAAAATGTATTAAATGTACAAAAACAAGCAGCTATAGATGATTTTATGCAACAACAAGCTGGCAGAGATGCTACAGCAGTTCAAGCTGGTGCTTTTGGTGGATCAAGAAGCGCTGTAGAACAGGCTTTAGCAGGACAAGGATTGCAAGACAGATTAGCTGAAATACAAGCGACAGGTCAACAGAAGGCATTTGAACAGGCGCAACAACAGTTTGAAAGAGATAGGTCGGCACAATTAGCTGCAGAAAGGCAAGGCTTGTCTGCGGCAGAGAGTTTGTCTGGACAATCAGCGCAACTTGCAGCATTGGGTCAAAAAGCTAGGGCTGGCGACATAGAATCTGCACAATTACTAGAAAAGATTGCTAAAGATAGACAGGCAAGAGAGCAAGCAGGATTAGACTTAGCATACGAAGATTTTGTTAGACAAAGAGATATGCCAAGAGAAGATTTAACATTTTTATCATCTATTTTGCGTGGCGTTCCTGTGCAACCATCTACAGAGACCACTAAATTTCAACAATATAATCCTGTCAAGGACTTGTTAGGCACAGGCATAGCAGGATTAGGAATATATAGAGGATTAACAGGCGCATGATAAATCTTTTACAAATACAAGACGATTTAAAAAACTTCTCTGAAGATCAATTAGTAAGAGAAATGCAACAGCCTAGCGGTACTGCGCCTCAATTTCTTGTTTTGTCAGAGTTAAATAGAAGAAAAAGAGTTAAAGGTGAGTTTGCAGCTAGGCAAGCACAACAAGCCCCGACAGTGGCTGAAGAAGTTGTGGCGGCTGCTGGTGTACCGCAGTCAGGTATGATGGGTATGTCAGAGGCTATGGCTCCTGCAAGTGTTGATTCAGGTGGTATAGGAGCTATGATGCCACAAAATATGAAGTCTGGTGGTGTTATCAGAGCGCAATCAGGGTTACCCGAAGATCAGTTTGAAGACTTTGACTACGATGCAGTTAACACATTAGGTGATCCAATAGATGACTCTACAGGATTAACCCCAAAGTTAAATTTAACTTCTATGGATGATGATGTTCTTGATATAGAGCAAGAATTAAGAAACAGACAGGCTAGTATTGAGTCTGATAGAGATTTTGCAAGAAATATGGCGCTAGTGCAAGCAGGACTAGGAATATTAGCATCAGATAAGCCAACATTAGCTCAGGCTGTTGGTGAAGGTGGCCAACAAGGACTAACTGCTTTTACAGATGCAAATAAAGCATATCAAGAAGGATTAACTGATGTATTAAATGCTAGATCCAAGCTACAACAAGCCAGAATAAAAGCATCAGGTAAAGGCACTTTAGATAGAAAAGGGGCTTTAGCGGCTTTAAGTTCTTATAATAATGATATAGCAGCAATCAGAAAACAAATAAGCGATATTAATGAGGCGGCATATAACAATCCAACCGATGAGCAAAAGGTAGAAATAGCAGGTTTAATGGAGGAATTAAAAAGATTAAGGTTTGAGCAATCACAACTTTATGATTCTGCAGGTATAAGACCAAGACCAAGGATAAAGGTAGCTGATTTACCGTCTTCAACAAAGAGTGGCTAATGGGTTTCTATTCTACTATAAGCCCCGTAACTGGTAAGTTATATGACTTTGAGATACAGGGTGACACACCTAATGAAGAAGAATTAGATAAGATATCTAATTATATTGCTAATGATGGCGTAACTCCACAAGAAACTACAGTAACTGAAGCAAATGACGATGATGCAACGTTTAGTGCAGGTATTGGCAGGGGTGTTGATTTAATACAACAAAGTTATGGTTCTGCATTAGAAGGTGTTGGCAAAACATTTGGAATACAAGCATTACAAGATTATGGCGCTCAGGTAGCAGAAGATAATGAAAAAGAACTGGAGGCTTCTGCAGGAAGCGCTAGACAACTAGCTGATATAAATGATGTTGGTAGCTTTATTGACTACATGCAAGTTAATTTAGGTCAACAATTACCTAATTTAGCACCAAGTTTAGCAGGTGGATATGCTGGTACAAAAACTGGTGCAGCATTAGGATCTTTCTTAGGTCCGGGAGGAACAGTGCTAGGTGGATTAATAGGCGGTGTTGTTGGTGCTACAGCAGCTAATTTACCTTTTTTCTATGGTATGAACAGAGAGGCGCAGAAAGAAGAGATAGAAAAGGGTAATAAGGTAGAAATTAGCGAAGGTGCAGCGGCGCTTGCTGCGATACCACAGGCTACTTTTGATGCTGTGGCTGATAGATTGTTGTTAAGAGGTTTTTTAGCACCATTAGTTAGTGGTGGTGGCTTATTTACTCGAGGCGTAAAAGGTGCGGCTAAAGGTATAATATTAGAAGCACCGACAGAAATAGGACAGCAGTTTTTAGAAAGATTGCAAGCTGGTAAAGATTTAGGAAGTGAAGAGGCAATAGATGAGTATATTGAGGTTGGTGTAGCTGCCGGTCTACTTGGTGGTACTGTTAGAAGTACAGGCGAGATAATAGGTGGTAAGAGAGCGGCTAACAAAACAGATGAATTAGCTCAAGATGCTGTATTAGAAGAAGAGCAAGCCAGACAAAGAGGCAAAAACTTCCAAGATATTAGTGGTTTAAAAGCTCAAACAATACTAGATGAAAATGAAAAACAAGTAAAAGATGCTCCTGTAGAACAGGTTGAGCCTTTTACTAGTGTATTTGGTAAAGAGCTTACACGAAGCGCTGTAGACCAGAAAGTTGCCAGAGAAACAGCAGATCCTCTACAGGCGGCCAGAGAGACCACGCTGCCATTCAAGCCAATAAAATTATCAAGTTTACCCAAAGATGAGGCATTGCGTATAGCGCAGCTTCGTCAACGCACCGGGTCCCAAGCGCCAAGTGCTGACGTTACTGTAGCTGAATTAGAAACTTCTGTAGGTCCTCAAGCAGCGCAGCGTGAGAGGATTAAGCAAAAACCATTACTTTCACAGACTAAGGCACTCTTTGAAAGGCAGATAAATAATCTAGACACGCCACAAGATATATCTGCATTTGCAACAGACACAGCAGGCGTAATAGAAGAGTTAATTGCTACAAATAAACTTAATCAAAAAAATCTTACACAATCATTAGATATTAATAATCAAGAAGCTGCTGATGTTATAACGTATTTAGAAAATGCAGGTTATGTAAAACGTGAAAAAGGTAGATTAAAGAAGAGCAACGATAATATAAAAAGCCTATCTACGAAAGCTGATGCAACAAAAGCCAGAGCTAACGACCTAATAAAAGAACAACAGAATATAGAAAAATTAGGAAGCTTACCAGATGAAAATCAGCTGTTAGATAGGATAGCTCAGGAGTATGCGCAACTACAAGAAAATGCTTTTCAGATAGAAAAACTAGGGAAAAAGGTAGGAAAAGACAATAAAAAATTAAAAGCCTCTAATATTACACCTGATTTTGTTGCCAAGCGTACATCAGACAAAGCTGAAAAAGCACAATTTACAGATGAGTATAAGTTAAAATTAACTTCTGTACTTAATAATTTAAAGAAGCAGCTAGTTGATCTTGGCTTGAAAGACATAGAGCTAAGAGATCAAAGCATTATAGAGAATGATGCCAGTATCGAAGGTTACTTTACCACATCACCTGCTGGTAAGCGTGTCATAGGGCTTGCTATGGATCTGTATGATCCTAATTTAACAGACGCACAGCTTACAGACAAACTTGCTGGAGTTATGAACCATGAGTTAATTCACGCATTAAAAGACATGAACTTCTTTACAGAGCAAGAATACACAACACTTGTAAATGCCGCTAATAAAAGAAAGTTTGTAATAGAAATAAATGGTGTAGATACCACTAGAAAATATACATATATGGAGAGAGCGGCTCGTATATATCAAAAGAAAGACGATGGCACAGATTATACGAAAGAAGAGGTAGCGGAAGAGGCTATAGCTGAAATGTATAGACATTATGTACAGGGCAGATTGCCTGTTGTAGCCAAGCCAAAGACTATATTTGATAAGATTACCAGATTTATAAAGGCAATATTTACATCACATATAGACTCAGGTTTTATGAATGCCGATGATATATTTGCTAATATCACCAAAACAAACGTAGAGCAACGTATAAAGGATCGTGCTAACATACCGTCAGAGGCAAGAAGCAATGAAAAATATTCTACTGCTGGTATAGTGGCGGGCTACATTAAACCTAAATTAGGTAATATAGAAAGGATAAGGCAGTCATTTAAAGATATAATTAAGCGTATAGATGTTTTAGAGAAAGCTGCCAAACGATTACAAAATGATGAGATTGGATATAAAGAATATGATGATCTAGTTAATGATGTAAAGCCTATAGTTCCTTATGAAACTGTTCCTGCACCAGAGAGCATAAGCAAAATGAAGTCTGCAATATCAGGAATTGTAACAGACCCAAGAACTAAAACAAAAACTGACAAAGAAAACCTAGTAGGCATAGTTAATGAAACTGTTAATGAAGGCAATGTTGTTGGTGTAAGACTAGATATACCCTCTTATAGAAAAGATGGTACATGGACAGTTTCTATACATGGTGGAAAAGATTTAAGGTTTAGAGAGGGAGATGGTGGTTTACAAATACCAACCAATTTGTCTGCTGGTGTGCCTTTAGCTTATGAATCTACAGCAGTTGTCACAGGTCCTGTTGCATTTGGTATGTCAGAAAAAGGCGCATTAGGTATTGCTGCAGGTAAAGAAAAAACAACTGTAGCCACATTTCAAGGAAGATACAAAAAAGCAACCCCAGATGAGGCATTTGCAATAGCTCAAGAAATGATGAATGACCCTAATGTGGTTCAGATTGGAATGGACCCAACAAGACATTCTTATTTTTATGATAGGATGACAACTCAGCCAGTAATTAGTGCGGACTTTGCTGTACAAATTGGTCCACTTGTATTAGCTAGAAACCCTGTATTTGCTAATAAACAAGATTTTAAATACTCTAAAATATCAGATTCAAACCAAACATTAGAAAATAGATTATTAGGATTTATTAAAAATAATCCTGATGGATTTACTGTTGATCCAGATACATTAGAAATACCTAACAAAGGCTTTGCTGTGGCTCCAGTAAAACAAGCTGAAATGGTTATTGATGCCAAAGATTTAACTGTTGATGACGTAAGGCAGTTTGCTAAGAATCTCAAGATGATGACAGATATATCAGGTAAAAAATTATATGCTGGTGGATGGTCATCAAGAGGTGTATATTATTTAGATGCTACTATGGTTATAGACGATATAAATGAAGCTCTATACACAGCAGAAGAAGGCAACCAACTAGCTATATTTGATTTAGGAGAGTTTAATGAAATCAAAACCCCAGAAGGAGTCGACAGACTCAAAGAAACTGGTGCTTACGACAGTGACGCCAGAGCAGTCGTTGGAAGAAATATACGAAAACTTGCTGAAGAATTTTCAAAGGCAAGGCTTGGAGATAAAACCCAGCAAGAAGGAGTAGGTAAGAAATACTCTGCAATAGCACGGGCAAGAAACACTATAGATCAATATAATAGACCTTTAATACAAAGCACTATTGTTGATGAATATGGTGCAGATAATAACATCGTTCCGCAACCTGAATATCAAACTAATCCTGAAAAAGGCACAATAGCAAAGCCCGGCAAAGTATTAAAAATAGATGCACTTGCCAATCATCAAAAGAAAAGAGGCGATGTAATTTATGATATACACGCAAAAGATGACAATCAAAGAAACGAAAATAGAGAGCGTGTTGCTATTATGTTGGCGGCAGAAGCAGAAAAAGCCCTGCAAAGAGATGGTAATGCTATTGGATGGTATGGCAGAACACTAGATAAAACAAAAAAGTTATTAGCAAGAACTTTATATCCAGACATCAATAAACCAGATCATAAATTAGCTTTTGATTTTGCTCTTGCTGTAACATCAAATGGTATGGGTGTTATAGATAACTTTGGTTATGCGGCAGAACAATATGAGGCATGGGTAGAAACAGGCAAGTTTCCCATAAACGGTTGGGGTGACAGAAAGTCTGCTATGCAGAAATCTTTTAAATTTTATAACTCCATGATTAAGGCTGGTGCTACAACAGAAGAATTTAATGCATTCATGAATCAATCAACAACTGTTGGGCAGTTGGCAAAAGATGAATATGTTGTACGCACAGGTGCGCCAGTGCCATCACAAGAATCTGTAGATACACCAGTAAATGGATCTTATATTATTGGTGCGAAGATAGGTCAGGGTTTTTATCAAAATTTAATAGGTAATTTTGATAATCTAACTCAAGATATATGGTTTATGAGAACCATTAATAGATTAACAGGCTCTGTATTTAAAAAGCCACCTACCCAAAAGACACTTGATAAAAATTATGAAAGAGTTTTACTTGCTATTGATGGTAAAAAACAACCAACAAGATTAGCCGATCCTATAACTGACAATCCATTAACTGACTTAGATGTTGACTTATTAGAGAAAACAAAAAAAGCGTTATCTCTAGATATGATACCACAGGATGAAGATGGATTGTATTTATTTACTGATCAGTTTAATAGAGAATATGAAAGATTTAGAAAAAGAACGCAAAATGAAGAGTCAGCTAAATTAGGTGTGAAGCCTAGTGCAATAGAATTACCAGAAAAAACAGAGTTACAAAAAGCATCTCAAACATATTACAATAATAGAACTACATTAGAGCAACAAGATCCAAGAGGTCACGATGATAGACAGGCTATGCGTGAGATTGTTGTTAGGGCAAGAGATATATTAAAACAAGATACTGGCACAGACATTACAAACGCAGATTTTCAAGCACTTATTTGGTATGCAGAAAAACAGTTTTTTGAGCAATTAGGCGTACAAAAAGGTCGTGGAGATGATAACGATTATTTAGATGGTGCTATATATTTATTACAATCGAAAGGAATAGAAAATGACCAGATTAAAGAAACACTTCCCGAAGCAGATGGAGGAAGAGTCTATAGTAGAACTAGTCCCTATGGAGCAGATGGACAACTTCGCAGCAGAGTTACTGGAAGACTTGAGATTGAAGGAACAACAGAGCAAGACCCCAATGTCACAGGATTAGATGAAACTGACGCTATATACGATTTTATAGATCCTAAATTAAGAGCAGATGTTAAGGAAGAAGGGTCTGAGATAAAATACTCTATACTTGGAGGAATGTTTGCTAGAGATCCTAGTTTAGAATTTGTAGATAGACCTGTTAGGGGATTGCAAACTAAATTTGGAGATGTACTTGGTAATATAGAAATTGCAAGAAGAAAAAGAGAAGCTAGAAATAATCCTGCTATAAAGTTATTTGGATTAGTAGAAGATATTAGCGGTAAATTAAATCATGTTGTTGTGCAGGAAGGTTTGCATACAGATTTAGGTGGTGGTAAGTATGGCGGCTTTGGTTTAGCCCACATTAGAGGTAGAAGATTTAATAAAGATGGCAGACCGATATTAACGCATTCACAAGAAATATTAAGAAATCATAATTATGAATCTGATTTAGATGCAATACAGCAGATGCTATCAGCTTATAAAACTCAAAGAAATAACTTTGCCAAGCCATTCTATGATGAAGCTCGTGATAATATGGGCATCAGGGTAGAGCCTGATGGAGGCATTGGTAATAATGATTTAAGAATAGAGTGGACAAGATCTAGAACCAAAGATGGTAGTGAAAATAAGCTAGTTATGTCACTTAAATATGATAACACCACTCTAAAGAAAGGTGGTATGTTTGGCAAACCTGTACAGACATTGCCTCTATACACTGTCCGTACAATATTCTCTACACCACAGCAGTCAGAGAAAAGAAAAAGATCTCAGATAAGTTCTACACCAGTTAATGTTACAAGCCCTAACTCAGCACAAATTGCAAAAGACATACAGGCTAAAAGACAAAAGATTAGATATGATAATTTATCAGGGATAATAGCAAAAGGTCTAGGCTTTACTATGCCACAAGATGAAGCAAAGTTAAAAGCACAGAGATTTTTAACTTATTTTCAAGATGCTATGTTACCTGTTGGTGCTTTAATGGATAAGTTGCGTAGTGAGGGTTTAACAATCACTGATGCTATGGATACATATATGCAAGAAGAAAGGTATCAGGGTATAGCTGGTAGCAAAGTAGAGGCTGTCCAAAAAGATTTATTTGTGCCTATGATGGAAAAGATAAGGAAACTGAATATATCTGATGCAAAAATAGCTCAGTTAAAAGCTATAAAAGGCCCAGTAGATCTAGGTTTCTTTGCATTTGCAGATGAAAAATATGCAAGCCAAAAGTTAGCGATTATGGATACTGTTCTTTACGCGCAGCACGCTCTAGAACGTAACGACTACATACGAAAAAAGACAAATGGTCAAAATAATGCAGGCTCAGGCATGACTGACAGAGAGGCTACAGAGATAAACAATTGGGTAAAAAGTTTATCACTTGCAGAAAGAGGTCAGATAGAAAATGTTGTAGCAGATGTGAGAAACATAAATGAGAATACTATTGATGCTAGAATAGAGGCTGGTCTTCTTCCAAAAGACACAAAGACAAGAGACAGAAGTGATCCAGATGCCATTATCATCTATGATAATTATGTGCCTCTACAAGGCGATTTAGATATAGAACAAGAGAAGATATTATATGATGAAGGTTATGGGCGTAAGCGTAGAATAAGCAACTACTTTGGTATAGCAGGCAAGCTAGACAAAACTGCGAGAGGTAGAAAATATGATAACTATGCTCAAAATATAATCGCTTCATTGATGGCGCAAAATAATAATACGATTGCAAAAGGTGAAAGAAATAAAGTTGGTTTATCTTTCCTTAATCTAATCAGGGGCCAAGAAGAACAAGCTGATGGATCAGTCGCTACAAACGCCACCTTAGCTACAGAGATGAATAAGATAGGAGAAGACATAACAGGTCAATCTGTGCAAGACAGAAGAGGAAAAGGCATAAATTCTGAAGATGAATTGGAAATAAGAGAAAATGGTCAAAAAAGAATAATACACATAAAAGATGCAAGAATAGCTAGAGCTTTAAATGGATCTATGAATCCGCATCAAAGTAATAAACTTATTAGATTTATGGGTAAACTTAATAGATATTTATCTGCTATTAACACCACCTATAACCCATCATTTGTGATACCAAACTTCTTTAGAGACTTGGAAACTGCGGGTGTGAATGTTCAACAATATGATGAAAAAGGATTAACAAAAGAAGTTACTCTAGGCGCAGGTAGAGCGGTTATAGGAATAGTTAGAGAATTAAGAAATAGAGGAAGTAACGATCCTTGGGCTATAGAATATAGAAAGTTTGAAGAGGCTGGTGGAAAAAACGCCACTAACCAAATGAGTGATTTACAAGATATTATAGAAAACACAAAAGGTCTTTTAGATGATGTAAGTGAAAACACCATAAAGGGTAAGTTTGGATTACAAAAACAACAATTTATTGGAAAAAATATTAATAGCTTATTAAATGTTTTAGATAATGTAAATACAGCGGTAGAAAACGGTGTTCGTGTAGCAACGTTTAAAGCGCTGCGTGAAAGAGGAATGACCGCAACACAAGCCGCCCAAGCCGCTAGGAACGTCACCGTAAACTTTGCGAAGGGCGGTGAAAATAAAGTTGCCATGAATAGTTTATATTTATTTTACAATGCATCGCTACAAGGGTCTATGGCACTTATAAATGCGGCTATTAGATCTCCTAAGGTAAGAAAGCTATGGGGCGGTATGGTTGTGTATGGTATATTCCAAGACCAGATAAACTCATTATTTTCTGGAGATGAAGATGGCGATGGAATTAAAGACTATGATGAACTGCCAAGATATATACTTGAACATAACTTAATTATTCCAACATTTGGATTAGCCGAAGATAAGTTTTTATCCATACCACTTGGCTATGGACTAAATATGGCAGTTAACTTTGGAAGAGCTTTAAGCAGAACACAGCGTGGCGAATACACGGCTGGGGAGGCTACTCGCACCATAGTGGGAACTGCTGTAGAAAGTTTAAGTCCTATCGGTGCTTTCGATCATTTCTTAACATTTGCCTCCCCTACAGTTGCAGATCCATTCATCAGCTTGTATATTAACGAAGACTATAAGGGAGACCCTATTTACAAAGAAAGCCCAACATTTGCCTCTGTGCCAAAACCAAATAGTCAGCAGTACTGGTCTAATACTGGTAGAATACCAAAGTTTATAGCAGATCAATTAAATACATTTACAGGTGGAGATGAAGTTGAGGGTGGATTTATAGATATGTCTCCTGATATTATAGAGTATTGGATTGACTACCTTACTGGTGGTGCGGGTAGATTTGTTCAAAGAACTGCTGAAATGCCATTCAATATCATGGATGCATTAAATGGCGATCTTGAGGTAAGCCTGTGGAGTACAGTTCCTTTTGCAAGAAAGGTTGTTGTTGCTCCCTCCGAGAGGCAGGACACGGGTAACTATCTAGATAATAGACAAGACCTATTTACAATATTAGCTAGAGTTGATTTAGCCAAGAGATCAGGGGATCGTGAGGCAGTTATCGCTATGTACGACAAATATAAAAAAGAACTTAGTATTGCGGGAAGATTGAAGGCGATAGACAATGCAAGAAACAGAATCATCAGGCAGATCAGAGAAATAGAAAAGAATCCTCGAATACCTGAAGAGACCAAAAGAAATCTTATACGTCTACGCAGAGACAAGATAAAAGACCTACAACAAACGGGCTTGATATTAATGAGATCCGTGGGCTTCAAAAAAGCGGGATAAAAGTTAATTTTAACTTTTGTGCAGAAGTTAGATATACAATGCACATTCTAATGAATCCCGGGACTAAAATCAAAGAACATCCTAAAAGTTAGCATATCAGCAGATCTTTTTTACCGCAGCGAGCTGATAAGTATGTTAGTTGGCGATGTGAGTATATTTCGGTTACGGCAGCGAGTCCGCCATATTACTATCATACTATCATTATTTAATTTTTTTGATTAATTCCTTGAGATACCATTGTGCTTTTTCAAGATCCTCTATTTGATTCTTGTTGTTCTTATGCTCGTATCTCCAAAGGTATTTCATTACGTTACCTTGTAAGTAGTATTTATAGCCATCGCCTAATGCTGACTGTATTGCGTCTATACACTCTACCTTACCTTTTCTATAGTGCTTTGGTCTGTTTACGTTATCTTTATTCTTCATCTAAATAATCCTCTATGTTTTTTATTTTGTGTTTATTAATAAATATCGGTGTATCATCTCCAACCCATGACCCCAAAACATTAAAATGAAACCACTCTGTTGCAGTTTCATCATCCAACCCATACTTATCAATTAATATAAATAGGCATTTATCATAATCGTATACTGCCACTTGCTTTCTGCGAAAGGCACTTATGGTAGTGCCAATAAAAGCATCTTCATATCCATCTGCTAGTTTCATTAGTATCTCCTATTCTTTTAAAATATTTTAATTCAAAATGACACATTGGCTCTTGATCTTGCCAATCGTTGCGGTCTGATCTGCCACCTTGCTTGATGGTGAAGGGGCAAAAAACATCCAAATACACAATTACATCTAGGTACGACACCAAAATAATGGAAGTCGTATTTGTTTGGTCTGCAAGTCTTCTAGCTTCTAAGATCTTTGCTAGTGATATTATGTATGTGGGAAATGTTCCAAAGTTGTGAGTTCTGCATTTTACTTCCGCCCAGCCCACCAGATCATCGTTGCGATATATTGAATAATCTAACTTGTAGGACATTGGAAGTTTGTAGTAGACCACACCCCAACATTTTGAGATGTGATCTAATACTTTTTTTTCTGATTTTCTATCTTGAGAATTTTCGTATAAATCCCTAGCCATAAGTTAAAATTAACTTCTAGGGCTATTCTCTAACCAAGCGACAATATCTTCTTTCTTGTAAAGTTTCTTTGGTCTGTTTCTTTCAGACCTGACTATCTCGAAACCTTTTGGAAAGTTAGAGTTCTCATCCTTGATTATGTTATATAAAGTCATGCGACTTATAGAAAGATAGTTGGCAACACCATCTAAGGTTAAATAATCTGATTGTGTATCAGCATTATTCTCCGACTTTTTCTTGGTCATTCTCTTTCCTTTCGTCAGGTGTTCCGTCTTCATTCAACTTTACCATGACAACCATATACCTAGAACCAACCCAATCTTTATGTAAGTCCTGAGGAACGTCATTAGGATGTATGGTTAATTTTATATTTGTTCCGTTTTTATCTTGCATCATAGATGTTTTGACTGCCTCGAAACTAATGTTAGGCACTTTATTTTCTTCTTCCATTTATTTCTCCTTTAAAATGGTATTGGATCATCAAAGCTATCGTCATCCTTTGGCTCTTCTTTTTTAGTTTCTTTAGCCTCTGTGATTCCGTCTCTTCTATCTTTTTCTACATTGGCAATTATCCTGAGATAAGGCTTTTGTGTAGTTCTGCCTACCTTTTTCCAACCAACTAGATTTACTTTTGGAATTTCAATACCCTCATTCTTTTGTGCAATGAGATCATTAACAACATCCATTTCAAATTCTAGAGATCCTGAGTAGTCAGGGCTTTTCTCAGTCCTCTTAGATTTTGCGGTAAACAATGCTCCCGTTGCGGGAAATTTATTATCATCTTCCATTTTCTTCTCCTTTGTTATTTTCTATTTCCAATGATCTTGCTTTGAAAGCCTCTTCAACTTCCTCGAAGTCTTTTTCAGATACTGCTTTCAATATTTCTCTAGGCTCTTTGTTGCTCTTCCAAAAATTTACAATGTCTTGTCTATTGTTTTGGATAGGCAAGAAAGTTATAAAAACTTGTTTTATAAACTCTGCACCCTTAACCCATTCCTCTTTTCCATTTAGATGAGTAAATTTAGCTTTGGGCAGATCGTCTTTATCTTCAGTTTCAATAGTGCCACCCTTTATTTCTTTAGGTCTTTCTTCTTTAAAACTGTCAGCCTCATCCTCTGCATATACATCCCCGTGCAAACCAACAAGTTTTAATATTACTCTATCCTTGGCTCTTTTTTCTGCCATAGCATACGGATAACTATTTTTATTGTTAGATGGAGATGCCTCGCCTATAGACCATTCAGATTTATCGCCCATATGACCCATGACCATAAGACTAACGATACGTTTACTGCTATCGCTTTCTAATATCTGAGGGGCATCAAATTTTATATTTCTTTTTACCGCCACTTTTTCCAATGCTTTATGCAAAAGCACATAAGTTCCGTGGCAGTTCCAACCCGCCTCTTGATGAGTCATGCCGATTTCTTTCAAGGTGTCGACAACCTTATCAGGTATATTGCTCTTCATAATTTCATCCATAGTCTAATTTTATCTCGGATGGTGGCATACCAACGTAACAAAAAGAATGTTTTGATAGGTTTGCCTTTTCCTGTAGCCTGTACAATATGCTCGGCTATCAAGGATGTATCCTTAGGTCTAGTGCTTGTTATCTTTGGCTTTAGCTTAACAACACCGCTTTTCTTTACTCTTCTTACAACTTTTTTAGGTTTTGGTTTTTGTTCTTTCATTTTACCCTCTCTTTATATTGGTTACAAAAATCGGCAACCGAACAATAGTTGCCACATCGTGTGTACTCGCCACTACGAAACTCTATCTCTAAATCTGTTTTCTTGGTGTAGACTTGGTCAGTTTCATTATGCCAATCGATGTAATTGTTTGCTTCTTCCTCACTATCCAAAACTCTTATGGCTCTTTTCTGACCCTTTTTCTTTACTGCCCAAGTGTCATTCTTTTTCCACATATCTTCATCACTACAAAGACCAACATCTTCATTTAAATCAAAGCTAATCTGAGCCTCTTGATGTATTCTAATTCTATCTTTGATGTATTCTTCTGTTTTGCTTTTATCCCACAAAGGTATATCAACAAAAACTATTGGTGCTTTTGGATAATCTTCTTTTTTCTCGGCATCCCGTCTATTCCAATCCCTGAGGATTGCACATATTTTTAAACTGCCTACGTTTGTTTTTGATGCCAAATAAGCATAACAATTTAGTTGATTTTCCCACTCAGGTTTCCCGTATATCACAGACCAAACTGAAGTAACTTTGTAATCAATTATATTTACAGTTCTAGAACCATCATCGTTAGAAACAAATTCTTGCCTATCTATTGCACCTGATAAAACCCAACCATCCACTTCTTTGTAAAGTCTCTCTTCAGTTATGATATCATCAGATTGTTTTGATTTTTCTAATACTGAATGAACCGCAGTTCCGAATAATGCCCAAACCATATCGACTGCATCGACCTCTATTTGATCGTCATACTTATCTTTCATCAATCTTATCTTGGGGCTATCTATCAAAGATGTAACTGATATATCAGCTTTACCTTTACTGTATTTATCATTTATGGCAAAGTCCACAAAGGGCTGTGGCATCCCAAAGTTATTAGTGATTTTCATGTTAAACTCCTTACGCACTTTTATAAATAATAGGAACACCAACTTATGTCAATAAAAACCCATAAAAAAATAAATTTTATTATTGAGGGCGAACCCGCAAGCAAGGCAAACTCAAGAAAAATAGTTAATTTTGGCAAAAGAATGGGAGTTATAAAATCACAAAAAGCTAGGGATTATGAAAAAATATTTGCAAGTCAATGCCCACAATTAGAAAATCTTATTGAAACTGATATCAAAGTAGAGTTAATTATATACTACGCATCAAGGAGACCTGACCTAGACGAAAGTGTGGTCTTGGATTGTATGCAAGGAAAAATATATGTAAATGACAGACAAGTTAAACACAAAGTCGTATATTGGGGATTGGACAGAGAGAGACCTAGAACTCATGTCCGAGTGTCGGCTTTGGAAATATGTGATGTGCCAAGCCATTTCTGATTTGTATCTAGGTAGCCCAAAACAAAAATTATCAGTAGCCGAATGGATTTACAGTCAAGATTTCGAGGATGTATGCGACATGGCTGAACTTAACTCAAGCAAAATAAAACCACATTTACATCAGATAGCAAGAAGTAAGCCCGTTGTCGCTAGGTACTTGGGAGAAAGATTAAAGCGAGTAATTCAGAACCGAAGTTTGTTCCACTAGTTATAACTAATACTAGTTATAAATATATATATATATACTAGTTATAACTAGTAGAAGTTAAAATTAACTTTTACATGACCTACTCCAAACTACAGGATAAAGTAAAAAACTATTGATTTGATAACTAATAAAATTTTTATTTTTTTTCGTTGACTAGATTTTTTTATAACACTATCTTTTTGAAATTGCGTAGGAGAGAAATATGGAGTTATCACAAACAATCAGGGCTAATGCTCTAAGGTTGGGGGATGGTCAACACAAAGTGAGTTGTCCGTTTTGTTCCAACACACGAAAGAAAAGTAATCAAAAAACTATGTCGCTGAAAGTAGATGAACAAGCAGTTGTTTACAACTGTTGGCATTGTGGCAAGGATGGCTTGGTCAAGTTTGGTGAAAGAAAATTTAAGCTGATAAGGAGAGATGATGTGGTAGGCAAAGTAGATAAGAATTGGCATGATTTAACAGTAGAGAATGGCAGTATAGATTATCTTAAAAGCCGAGGCATATCAGAAACAACCGCAAAATTTGCGGGAGTAAAATTTAAAAAACATTACATAGCATCAGAGAATAAAGAAATGCCATGCTTAGTTTTTCCATATGTTAACAAGGGAAATACAGAGTATGCAAAGTTAAGATGTTTTCCAAATAAAGGATTTTCTTCTCAGGGATCGGCAGTCAATTTTTTTAATATTGATAATGTCGAGACGAATGATTGGATAATTATTTGTGAGGGGGAGATGGATGCACTTTCTTTTATCGAGGCGGGATATAAATCTGTAGTATCAATACCAAACGGGGCAGTTATGAAAGTTGTTGATGGCAAAATTGATGCCCACGAAGATGGTAAATTTAAATTTATTTGGAATGCAAAAAAGAAATTAGAGTTGTGTGACAAAGTCGTAATAGCTATGGACAATGATAAATCAGGACAAGCTATGGCTGAGGAGATTGCTAGGAGAGTTGGCAAGGACAGATGTTACAAATTAGATTATCCTGAGGACTGCAAAGATGCCAACGATGTTTTGGTCAAGTATGGCAAAAAAAGATTAGACGAAATAGCATCTAGCCCAAAGCCATACCCCGTATCAGGATTGTATGATGCCTCACATTTTTATAATGAGGTCGATGAGATATATGAAAAAGGCATAGGATCGGGAGTGTCTACTGGATATGAAGAAGTAGATCCGCTATATACTGTGGTTGAGGGGCAGTTAACAGTTGTAACTGGTCATCCTAGTAGCGGTAAGTCAGAGTTCATTGATCAAATTATGATTAATATAGCAAAAGACAAAGGATGGAAGTTTGGCATCTGCTCTTTTGAAAACGAGCCAAGAATACATATAGCAAAACTAATTAGCAAGTATGTGGGCAAACCATTTTTTGACGGACTTACACCTCGATTAAATAATTATGAATTAGGTCAGGGCAAGAAATTTATACAAAGTCACTTTTCTTTTTTGTATCAGGCAGACGGATCTCTATCTACGTTGGATAGCATCATGGAAAGAATGAAAGTCGCAGTAATGAGGCATGGAGTTAGAGGTGTCGTTATAGATCCATACAATTATATTGCTCGTAATATGCAAACTTCCGAAACAGATTGGATATCTGATATGCTAACTACCCTGAGAGTGTTTGCTCAGGCTCACGGGATACATATTTGGTTTGTTGCTCATCCAACAAAAATGATGAGGAAAGACGATGGAACTGTACCGCCACCAAAGGGATACGACATATCAGGATCTGCGAGTTGGTTTTCTAAAGCTGATGTAGGGCTGACTGTTCACAGACCTAGCCCGTCAACATCAAGCATAAGCGAAATAATAATTTGGAAATGTAGATTTTCGTGGATGGGATCTATTGGGGAATGTGCTTTATCCTTTGACAAAATCACTTCAAGATACGAAACTGTCGAGGATTATGGTACTGCTGAAGAGATGCTAGATCCAAACAAAGTACCAAAAAAAGCAGAGTATAAAAATTATTATGAAAAAGAGGATGACGAAGATCTACCATTTTAATAAAACCATTCAGCCTGAGTTTGTTGGTAAGACTAATAAAGTCAGGATGAGAGTTGTAGATCAAACTTGCCTAGATACGTTACTATTAAAACATATACTATCATTAAATCATTTTATGATCTTGGATAAATTCCAAATGGATTACAATAGATCAGGTATGGTAGGTGTAAGAGCATCAAATTATAATCCTAGAATTACGACTACATACGACACACAAGGCGATAATGAAATACTCAGGCGGAAAGTTAGCGAATGTTTAAGTTATGCTAAGTCGGCAGGTGGCACTAAAATTTATGACATTATATTGAAAATCATAACTGATAAAGAATTATCACGAATTGATATAGAATTTATAAAAAATAATATTGGGGAAATTGTTAAGCCCATAAAAGAATTTTATGAAAGTTGGAGAAATGGTTGACTTAACTGCTTGGCGGGATTATGTATTGATTAAGTGATTGTTTACTCAGCATCTCACTTCTTACGCAAAAAGGGGGCGGTCTCTCCAACTGCCCCCTTATAGTTTCTAAAAGTTAAAATTAACTTCTACTCTTCAAATTGGCTACCACCTCGCATATGTTGGATGGTGGATGTTGAAACACGATTTACTCTTCCGTAATCTTTTTCACGAATGGCTCTAGGATCATCTTCAAACCTTTCATCCATTCCTAATTCCTTAGGAGTTTTTTTTGCATTCTTTCTCCAAAGGTCTCTTTGTAGATCTACTATTGAGTTTCTATAGCGATAACCCTTAGATCTACCTTTAATTTTACTGTAACTTGTCATTAAAATCTCCGATATGTGTTTAATCGTTGTTTAAGCCCCGTGCATAGCACAAAGACCTTTTTGCTAGGAATCATACAGAGGGAGTGCATTACCCCCTCTGTACAAGGCTCTAAGAGCCTTTTTTTGTGGCTTTCCATGTCTTTACCTAACCATTAATTAAAGAGACCGAGGTTTTGCCCATAATAACTGTCTGTATACTTATAGTGATGGGAATGACAATTATCTAGGGAGACATAGCATTGACGGATGGTAATAAAAATAAAAAAAACCCAAGGCATCCACTTTTACCTACGACTTAAAGGAGTGGTCTCTCCCCCACTATTCCTTAAAATAAATACTAAAGAAACTTACTATAATCATAGTAACTCCAATAGCACCGATGAAACAAGTAAAAATGATACCCTCGACACTTTGCATATAATATCCATCAGGATTAGCAATAGTGACAATAGACATAAGCAGTACACATATGCCTAACAAGAATAATAAAATACGATCTAGATTATCCATAATATTTTTTCTCCCATTGTTTAATTAAATTTTTTATTTGTATAGCCATCTCATATCGACCATCAAGAATACCTAGTTCTCGACTATCGACATCATCTTCATGGCTATGGCTTTTGTAAGTGCTTATCTCTGAAGAGAGATCTTTTTTAATTTTAGCTATAAGCTGATTAGATAAATCGTCAGGATTGTTTCGCATTAGTATCCCCTCTTAATAATATTGATTGATTTAATTAATAGATCAGCAATACGATCATTACCTTTTTTTCTCAGGTCTGATACTTCAGCATTGACCAATCCCTCTATTTCTAAAATAGCCTCTGACCAACTAAGCTGATCAGGGGCTAGATCTTTCCATTTTATTTTACTCAACTCTTTTTTTCTCCACTTCTTGAATTTTTTTAAATATATCCAAGGCAAGTTCATACTTGCCCAACTCAACACCCAAGAGAGTTTCTCTCTCTCGGATGCCATTGTATTTAACGATCATATCGTACAAATACATTTTTATATCTTTTATATTTTCGATTTTAGTTCTCCTTTAAAACATAGTCTTTGATTATACTTCCAAGTTTAGGATTACCGCATTTCATTTGATCAATCCAAACTCGCTTTTTTAATTTGCCATCTTTAGTTCTAAGAACTCTCCAATGACCTCTTCGCCAATGCTCTTTTTTAGGAGAGCCTTGACCCGTAAAAATCTTTTCGTATACCCTTTTACCTCTTGGCTTAGGTAAGGTTATCTCCAAGACTTTGTACTCGCTTTTAGGTGTATTCCTACCAAAAGATATATGATTAATCTTTTTGGGCGGAGTAACACTTTCTTGAACTATAAAATCGTAATTCAATAATCCAAGTAATGATATTAAAAATCTAGGATCTCCCTCGAGTGAATGTATCGATTGCTGAAATCTCTTAACATCATTCATATTAATTTTTCTTTCCCAAGTAGACTTGGGAACTAACCATGCAGTACTGCCTGACTGAACCCACTTTATATGCTTTGATATATCGGGAGTTGTCGCAGAATTATAAGGATAAGCAGTCAGAGCATCATAATCTCTTTCAGCTAAACTTTTTATTAAGTTTTTATCTTTATAAAGTTTGTCTTTGTGTAGCATTCCATAAGAAAAACCCAAAGCCAACATCCCTTGCATATTGGTATCTTTCCAATAATGCTCCTCACTACTTATAGGTGCATGACTTACCTGAGATAAATATAAATCATCAGCATAAGTTAACTCTCTTTCGTTATTAATATGGAAACACATCTCAGGACAAAAGAACTGATTTCTTTTTTCTTTGTAACTAGCCCTCTCTAGTTCTCCATTTTTATACTGCCAATCAACTCTCTCAGGATCTAATTTGAAAAAACAATGATAGAGAAATTTATCATTAATATTTTTTATTAGATACCCAACTCTAGGCGGAAGACCCTCACTTAATTCCTCAACCTTATCTTGACCTACTAAACTAATTAAATGATCTCTTAGTATCTTAGTTCTTAGTGTCTCATTCCATTCAACCCACATAGAATTAAATGGCGGTATTGCTCTTTTAAGAACATCTAATAAAGTTGATGGAGTGACATAACTAGCCTTGGCGGTATGCTCTAATAGATTATCACTCACTACAAATTTTTGAGATGTAGCAAGTGTTGTTTGAAAACTTCTAATCTGAAATCGTGAGTACTTATGATCTTGATAATTAAAAAAACCTCGCTTAGGATTTGCAAAGGCTGATAATAATTCGTTAGCTAATATAGGTGTATGCATTTGGTTCTCCAAAAGTTAAGTTTAACTATTGATGGGCAAAGTGACGGGCTTTGCCCACCATCTATAATTTTAGTGGATTTCTGTAGACTTTAGCATATAGTCCACGAACTCCCGAAAGTCTCTTTCACTCCAAGCTATTTGAGTTCGCTTGTCGCAAAAGAAAACAATCCGATCTTCATTTGAAACATGGTAAACATCGTGGGATAAGATATCATCTCCAATAAAACTTGGATTGTATACATACCCACGATAGCACCATTGTACTATATCTTGCATGATTGCTCCTTTCTAATCTAATAGGTTATTAATTACATTTGATGTTATTCTCTTAGAGACATTGACCTCAGCTAATCTTAACTCAGGGCTTATGGATGCAATGCACTTGGCTTGCTTATGACCCGCAATCCCGTTGTTATAGTAAGGCTCAGTCTCGAAAGCTACACACCATAGATCTCTAATGATACTGACAATACCGCTTTTGGAACTAACGACATCGACCTTGTAAACTTTCATGTCTTTGTCTTCCAATCTTGCTATTGGTGTATATTTGAGATCAGCTATAAAGTGTGGTCTGCCTTTGTACTCGACACCTGACAAACCTCTTTTCCAAACTTTGTGAAACCAAAGAGGAGATAACTTTAGTTTACGTCTATCGTAAACATACTTAGTTTGCTCTTGCTTATCAGGCTCTACATTGAGAGTAGATCCCTTTTCACATAGGATGCTGATGTTAGTTCTTTGATGGTTTTTACTCCACCAATCCCTAGCATGATCTTTGGTATCCCTTATAGCTTTTTTGAATAGATCAAACTTACTGAGGTAGCCCTCTTGATCTAACAAGGAAGACTTTCTCATATCGTATCTATATTCTTGTATGCTTTTAAACATACTTGACAAGCCAACTATTACCTGACCTTGCTCGTAGTCTAGTAAGGATCTATACCTCTCCATTTTTTGTTCACGAGCCTTGTCATACTTGGCATGACCTCGATGATTGTAACTCATTGATATAATGTCATCGATCTCCAATCCAAACTTGGATACTGAATATTCAAAGGCATCTTTCATATTAAGGTATGTCTGATGCTTTGCTAAACTCTTGTTCTCTAAAATATTATCTATCTGCATTGATTACTCCATGATAGTAGTTGATGATTTGACCACAAGCCCAAACTTAGGGGGCTTGTGGATAAGTTAATTTGGTTAGGCAACTTTGAGATAAGTAGTCTCCCCGATAGGTGCATCCTTGGCTTTGATATCGGATGACACCCAAAGGATAGGATAGCCTACATCTTTCTCAGGATAATCGAATATGCCCATATCTGAAAAGTAGATAAAGTTATCTACATTGATATTATTATTGGCAATATAATCGAAGACGGGCATAACTCTCGTACCGCCTCGACCTTTGCACTCTAGCATCTCGATCTGCTCGCCCTTTTCGTATCTGATGACATCTTGGATATCAGCATCACAAGTAATAATCGTGACACTATCAGCACCCGAACTGCTCGCAATAGCATTGAGTTCTCCTAAAAAATAGGATAGTTCTTTACTGCTAACTGAACCGCTAGTATCGATGCCGACAACGATATCGCCACAACCGATTTTATTAGATACGGGAGTGATAACCTCGTTGAGATACCATTGCCTACGATTAGGTCTGCGGTAGCTATAGCCCTCGGGCTGATCGCCCCCGATGAACTTGCGGAGAACATCAGTCCAATCTATCTGAGATCTCTTCATCTCGTTGATGATCTCTTCAATATTGGATGGTAGTTTGCCCGCCTCTTTTTTCATCGAGTTGACTGCCATAACAACCTGAGCATTGATCGTAGCCTCTTCAGCTTTGATCTGATCTGAACTCATGCCCTCTCCCATATCCTCGACATTGCCCCACTCCTGAGGCTCAGGCTTATCCTGAGCATTCTGCATGAGGTGATCATAAATTTTTTCGGCTGACATACCGAAGAACTTTTGATCTATCAAAGCACCATCAGGTAAAGTTAAACCTGATTTGATGATGATGGGATTGATTGCATAATCGCAAGCTATATTCCAAAGCTGAGGATCTCTCTTGCCCATCCTTAGATGATGCTTGAGAATACGATGATAAGCCTCGTGGACTTTTACTCCATCCAATTGAGGCTCAGTCAATGCATCAGTAAACTCTGCATTATAGAATATAGATCTGCCATCAGTTGCCATAGTCGGAATAGTATTTTTCTCGACCATTGGCATTTGATAAAGGACTGAGGCATAAAAGCCCCAACCCTTGCTCTCTTTATCTAGCATTAGTCTAACCTTAGACCTTGCTATCTTTCTTGGTAAATCATGCATTAAGCATTCTCCTAAAAGTTAAATTGAACTTCTAGGCAACGAGATATTTCCCGTTGCCCTTTGCAGATGCCCACAATCTGACATCCTTGTTTTGCTTGAGACTGTTGTCTCTTGATAGTGCATCCTTGAGGACATAGGCTTGGAACTCCTCATTAGGTAATCTCTTTAAATACTTTAAGATATTACCGATGTTCTTATCGTTAGCCTTGGTCGATAAGGTGGAGCATAAAGCATACATAATCGCAGGCTCTTCCACGATCTCCGCAGTATCAGGATTAGCGATTAGCTTATCAACATCAGGACACTTGGAGTAAACATCCATATGTGTCTTGAGATTAGCATAAGCTGATCTGCCGATCTGACCGCTGATAGCCTCAGCCATTGCCTCTTCATCGAGATCCCAATTCATAATCTGAGCAGATCTCTCGATAGACCTTGGAGTAGGATAAGCATTCTCGCCTAGCTTGAACTGATGCAAGAACTCAGGCTGAAATCTGAGCCATGAAATAACTCTATGATCAACACCCGTCTTAGCAAAATAGTTGCAAGTGTCATCGAGGTTAGGCTCGATCTCGAGGAATGTAAGCCTATCGATTAAGTGAGTAGGCATAGCATTTGTACCCGCCTTATTCGATAGCTTGTTACCCGCTGACATTACATAACAGTCTGAACGATCTAGAACGTACTCGCCAATTCTGTACTCATCGGCAATCTGTGCGAATATGTTCATATTAAGAACGGGAGACTGAGGCAACTCGTCAAAGAAATACAAGACACCTTTGTAGCCCTCGGCTTTTAGCTTTGCCATCTGCTCGGCATCGACATACCAATCAGGCTGAAGAACGATCATCTTATCGCCCTGAGGCATTCTCATACCGCCTACATCGGTAGGCTCTAACTGAGGTAAAGACACAATGACAAGGTAAAAACCTAAGTCCTTGGCTATCTGCCTAGCTAGTGCAGTTTTGCCTATTCCCATATCGCCCTCGAGATGGAAAGTAATTGGCTTGGTTAAAGTTTGAGCAACATTCTTTTTGATGCCCTCGACAATAATTTTTCTTGCTAATGATAATCTCATTATACAGTACTCCTTGTTTTTAAAGTTACACCTTTAATTTGGTTATGTTTAATCCAACGATCTCCGCTATTAAGAACGATAGATCCTTGGTCTAGTCTAAATCTACGATAAGCCTTTTTGCTAAAATCGTAGACTGTTACGAGGTTAGGAACATCCCTATCCTCATACTTGAGAACTCCCCAAAACTTTCTGCGAGAGCCATCAATCTTTTTAAATACACCTCGGATGATACGACCACCAAAGTGTTTTACGATATCTTGATTATTCATCTAGTAACTCCTCAATATCTATTTGTGAATTTGCCTCAGCCTTATTGAACTGAGACCCGATTTTTTGCTTTTCAATTTCTAATTGATCAGCAATTTCATGTAGACCATCCATCCTTAAATCTTGAATGATATCGTCTAGCTTTTGAATGGTTTTTAATTCATCCATTTAGTTACTCCTTTAGTTGTTAATGATATCGGCTATCGTCATAAGAATAGATAGCCATTGGTTGCAATTTAGAATGCTTACTGAAAACGACAATGTCTTTTGTACTGTCTATTTCCTGATACATTCTTTTGTCGTGAACGTAGTGAATTAAGTCAGGCTTGCCAAAAACTTTAATGGCACTCAAGTACTCGTCATCATCTCTAAATCCTACAAAGTGAACACATTTCATTTTTGTCTCCCTGATTAATGTTATTGTTATTGCTCGACTGAACAAGCAGAGACCCGACAAAGTCGGATCTCAATTTGTGCATTCGATTATGCAGTAAGTGCATCGAGAACATCGTTAGTCTCTTTGTTGTCAGTTGTAGTCTCAGCCAACTTGGCACGATTAGCCTCGTCAGTTGCGATACGAACTCTTTTGATGTCTGCCATATGCTCTTCAATCTGATCGATCTCATCCATTGTTAGATCAGTTGGAATGAAGATAGTCTGCTCGACACCATCAACCTTTTTGGTAACCTCTTTACCATAAACCATCTTGGCAATCTTCTCGGCAAGTGTAACCTCTTTTTTGCCTGAGACCATTGCAACAATCTTGGTTTGAGTATCGAGATCATTCTCAGATAAAATGCTCTTGACTAACTCAGGTGTTGCCTGAGTAGGCACATCAAAGAACTCACAGAATTTGATACTGTTCTCTTTTAGTATCTTGGCTGAAGACTTAGACATACCACAATGATTTACGAGATCATCGTACATACATTGAGTAACTGCCTTGGCAACATTACCGCTTTTAGTTCTTGGGAACTGAGCAGAATGAACGATAAAAGGAACATACTGCTCTTGTACCTTGCTCTCATTAATTGATGCGGTATTCTCTTTGTTGGCATCTTTAAGACCTGAGATCTTTGTCTCAGCGGATGCGATTGATTTGATATTGTCGTTTGAAAGTCCATAAGATATGTTCTTCATTAGTTTCTCCAAAGTTAAAGTTAATAATTCTAGTTATATTCTAGGACAAGGAGCAGTAAATACTGCTCAATGTTTCGACCTCATTAGGTCTCATCAGCTAGACTTTTTTGTTGGAATATTCCAACCGCCCATTGGCTCTAGAGGATACTCATTATCGAAATTGTACTGTTGAATAGAGTAGTACATATCATTCTCTATTTCTTTTCTGCCTCTCCATAGTGCAACGTATTTAACGTCAGACATATAGTCAGGATTTACTGTAGCCAACTCATCCAATAGAGCATCGTACTTTTTTAGAACTCCATCGATAATCTTCTTTTGTGTATCTGTAATATTCATTAATTATTCTCCCTCATAAATTTAACTATGTCTGCTATGTCTTGAGCAAAATCGATTGTATTGATGCGATGATTTTTTGCTATCCTTAAAACGATGCGATGATAAGCATCATCAACCTTGATAGCATTAGAACAATGTTTTCTCAGGCTATCCCTAAGAAAATCTAATTCTATGTATAACTTATCAAATAAATCTTTTTGTATGTCAGTCATGGTAACTCCATTTTATTTTGATGATTATGTTTTGTGACAACCACTACTTGGCAACTCGTAAGGTTATTTGTACCTTGCCTGATATGGATCAGGATGCCTTTTAGTGACTTGTTGGTTTGCCCATATCGCTACGATCATCTCGTTGAATTGTGGGGGGCGGTTCACTCTTGCCTCTCTAGATCTCACAACCTACATTCTCTCGGTTGCTGATCTCTCTGCCTAGTTTCCCATGTAGGTCAGAGAGGGATGTTTGCGGTTCGCTTTAACAAATTGCCAAATAGGGGCTGTCATCTTTTATATAATACTTTTGGAACTTATATGCAAGCCCAAATATGTAAATAAATGTAAATAATTGTAAATATCTTCTGTATCCCTTACTCACACTCAAAAACTTTTTTTAATAACTTTTACAAAAGTTAAAATTAACTTTGGGAGCAGTAAAAAACTGCCCCCAAAATATTTTATTCGAGGTGTAACTCGATATCGTAAATATCGAATGGCTCTTCGCACTCAGGGCAAAACTCGGTGTCGTGTAGAATAGAGCTTGGGAACGTAGCTCCACATCCATAATATGGACATCTAATTTCCCTTGGCTTTATGTCGTTTTCGATCTCCTGATCTATCAGGATCTCATTGATCTCTTGCTCGAGTGCTTTCATTTGGTTCTTGTATGTATCTTTTTTCTGCATTGTCTCGCTTTCGTTTGGTTGTTGTTATTATCTATTACGAATGAGTTCTAAAAATTTCCGAACTCATATGTAATAAGTTTGGCAGACTAATTTTCTTGGAAAAAAATGAACTTTTTTTAAACTTTTTTTTAGGATGCTCTGTAACGTAGGCTGGAGGCTAAAAATGCCGAAACAAACTTTTTTAATGGATCATACACGGGAACACCTTTTATCGCTGTATGGGCTTGTATGGGCTATTAAACACTATTTCACTAAATGAGATAATATTTACAGTAAGTTAATGAGGTGCTAATTTCTGAGAGTGCAATAAAAAAATAATTGGTAGGTAAATCATGGCAAAAAAAACTGACGATAAAAAACCAAAATTAAAATTGGTAAGTAGCAATAAAAAAGAATTTAAAGAGACCAAAAAAAAGGATCAGCCGATAACCCAAAAACAAGCTGAGTTTGCTAGGCTGATAGCAGAGGAAAGTTTAACGAGTAGCGATGCTTATAGGCGTGTGTATAATGTCAGCCCAACGACTAAAGATAACACTATTTGGAATATGGCAAGTGAACTAATGTCAAACCCAAAGGTTACCGATAGGATAAAAGCTATTCAGAGGCGTATGGAAGACAATCGTAGCACGATGGCGGTCAGGCGAGAAGAATACGTTTTAAAAAAGCTAACCGAAGAAATAGAAAAAGGCGATCAAGCAAGTAATAGAATTAAAGCTCTGCATTTACTCGGACAGACTGTTAATATGTTTGGTCAAAAGTTAGAGGTTGAGAATAAACAAGCTGACAGAACAAGCGAAGAAATAGCTGAAGATTTAAAAGCTAAACTCCAAAAGTTATTAGCTGATTAATCTATTAGTTGTCTATTTACGATATTAGTTATTAGTTAATTTTAACTTCTAGTTACCCCACCCACCCCGTACCACCCGTATTGCACACGGCCCGCTACGCACACGCGTAGTTTATTTCACACATCCAAATTATAAATTCTGTCAAGAGGGGTCACCCCTTTAGTTTTTCACATATCCTAGTACCCCACTATGCCCATATATGTAAAAAAGCTAAAAAAAAATAAAAAAGGGGTTCCCTACTAGTTATAACTAGTATATATATAGTTTTATACTAGTATAACTTACTAGTTATAACTAGTAACTTTATAACTAGTTGGGAAAATTATTTGAAAAATAATATTATTAGTCTAAAAGACTTTAGAGATAAAAAAGAAACCCAAAAATTATTAGATTTAGATCCAGCCGAATTTGAAGATCCTGTTGTTATAGGATGGGTAACTGATGAACATGGGGAAAGATCTTTAAATGTAGTTTCTGCCGTTGACACAAAAGAATGTTTGTGGATGATTGATCTGGCACAGAAGATTGTAGATCAAGATAGCGTAGAGTGCAGGAATGAGAATGAATGATTTATCTAGAATATTAAAGACGGCATCTAAGAAACTAGATCAGTTTCCTTTGGAAAAGCAACAAGAGATATTAGCTCTTGTAGAAGAGCTAGAGGAGATCCAAGAAAAAGAACAGGCAAGAAAAGAGTTTCTTCCTTTTGTTAAATTAATGTGGCCAAGTTTTATTCATGGCAAACATCATGAGATTATGGCAGAGGCATTTGAGAAAGTGGCTGCTGGTAAATTAAAAAGATTAATTATCAATATGCCACCCCGTCACACCAAGTCAGAGTTTGCAAGTTATTTATTTCCAGCTTGGTTTCTTGGTAGGTATCCAGAAAAGAAAGTCATACAAACTGCACACACGGCAGAACTATCTGTTGGCTTTGGTCGTAAAGTTCGTAACTTAATTCAGAATGAAGACTTCCAAAATATATTTCCGGGCATAGAACTATCGACAGATAGTAAAGCGGCAGGTAGATGGAATACAAACAAAGGCGGTGATTACTTCGCTATAGGTGTTGGTGGTGCAGTGACAGGAAAAGGTGCTGATATTTTAATAATTGATGATCCGCACTCTGAACAGGAAGCCACAATGGGTGAGTATAACCCAGAAGTTTATAACAAAGTTTACGAATGGTACACATCTGGACCAAGACAGAGACTCCAGCCGGGTGGAGCTATCATACTTGTTATGACCAGATGGTCAAAAAGAGATCTAACAGGGCAAATAGTTAATAAATCTATCGAAAGAGAGGGGTCTAACGAGTGGGAAGTCATACAATTACCCGCAATATTGCCCTCAGATAAGACTTTATGGCCAGAATTTTGGAAAAGATCAGAGTTAGACGCATTAAAAGCTGAATTACCCGTGGCAAAATGGAATGCACAGTATCAGCAAGACCCTACATCCGAGGAAGGAGCGTTAATTAAGCGTGAATGGTGGCAGGAATGGGATAAAAATGACTTACCACCATGCGATTCCATCATACAATCATGGGATACAGCGTTTTTAAAGACACAAAGGGCAGATTATAGTGCTTGCACTACATGGGGAATCTTTTATCACCCCGATGATGACGGACATGAAGTGCCAAATCTTATTTTAATTGATGCTTTCAAGGAAAAATTAGAATTTCCTGATTTAAAAAGAGCGGCATACGATAAATACTGGGAATTTGAGCCAGACCAAATGATTGTAGAGGCAAAAGCAGCGGGATCTCCATTAATTTTTGAGCTTAGAGCGATGGGAATACCAGTTACGGAGTTTA
>VTLG01002320.1_pt1 | contig 38220 bp, 56 predicted proteins | sample 4694571 | NCBI WGS metagenome assembly VTLG01 (sample SAMN12604809, study PRJNA352737) | marine metagenome | biome: ENVO:00000447; feature: ENVO:00000209|ENVO:00000569|ENVO:01000036; material: ENVO:00002151; isolation source: viral sequences binned using virsorter ...
GGCTTGCCCTACCAGACAAATTTAAAGCTTTTTCTGAATAATCGTTTGCCCCGACAAGCGATGAACTCCTTGCGTAACCGTCTCCTATTCTAGCAGAATGTATATGACCACTAATTACATAGTCAATATTTATTCCCCTATTAGCATACCTACCTTTGATTTGGTTGATAGAAGATTCGTGTCGTGTGGTTATTGATCCGTGTCCATGTAAAAGTAGGAGATTTTGCCCTGCAACATTTAATACCAGTTCCATTGGATCATCTGCAACAAAGTTTACCTCGCTTCCCATAAACAGTGCTCTTAACATATTAAATATGGTAAAGTCATAGTTGTTTGTAGCCATCGAGTCGACCCAGCCATATTCTTTATGTATCCTTGCCTCATTACCAGAAACGCATGCTACTGTAATATTAAAATTTTTATTCAAATCAATTACTGCTTGCTGGAGTATATCCACAGCTATAAAAACCGCCTGTGATCTGTTTGTAGCGTTAGATAGAAGTTCATCAAGCCTTCTGTCTGAATTTATTAAATCGCCTGTAAGGGCGAGAATTACATTAGATATATCTTGGGTTGAAAAATAAGTTTTAGCGGCATCTACATGCTGTTTTATGCGCTTTGAGGCTATATCAAAGTCGTATCTATTATTAGGGAGATCAACCAGCTCGTTAAAATGCAAATCTGATAGGTGAACCACTCCAACCGCCTTGCCTTTTTTAGGATGGCTTTTTATAGTTTTGTGGAATTTGTTTTCTCTGAGAACCTCTAAAAGTCTTTCGCTAAAAATTCTAACCGCATTATCTAACCTAGCGTATTCACGAAAAGTTTTTCTCTCAATTCGGTTTGTATCTTGGTGGGCCTGTTTTTGCTTAGCAAGCTTGACACCCTCTCTTATAATGTCTGGCTCACCTAGGACAGGGCTAACTGTTTTATAAGCACAGTTCTTGCACTTCCATCTGTCCTTGGGATTTTTGGAATCGTTTTTCCCGTGGCGTATTAAATCCCCACTTCCGCAAGAGGGGCAGGATATTATATAATTATCATCGTTGTAAGTTATCATAGTGGCGTTTTAGTTCGAGGTATAAATCCTCTAGTTGAGGCGTTGAAAATTTATTCACAGTTCTATATCTACGGTGAAGCTCATCAAGCTTTTCTTGACCGAATTTCTCTATGTACCAGTTTGAGTAAGGATAGAAATCTCGCTCATGCCGTAAATTACAACCTCTGCATTGAGTATGGCAATTTCCATCTTCCGATATATCCCACCTTGTATTATATGTAGTCCTAGAAAACACATGTCCGTTTTGTAAAAACTTTGTCGACCCACAAACAACACAGTGTGGGGTGGTCTCACGAATTATAAGGCTAACAACCTTATCCAGTTTTCTAACTGTAGATTTTCTTTTACTTATCTTTCGTCGTGGCATCAATAATTAATATAGATTAGTCTGTCTTGATTCATGTAGAGCATCAATTCCCTGTCCCATAAAGAACCAGGTCTAGGGTTTTTCATGCCTAGCCATTTTACCGTTCCCACGACATCTTTCACCCAAATATAACCGATACCATCATGGAACGACCAAATTATACAGGTTGGTAAACCCTCGTTGATTTGTTCTTTTTGACAGTGGTGAAGTTTTCTTACAGAAATTCTAACATAATCTTTTTCACCAATTTTTTCGTTAACACCCTTTACCTCTGCAAAAGCTATTCTCCTCTGCTCTGGTAATCCTTCGTCTTTCATCAATACTGCATCTACACCTTTTAGTTCTTCTGTCATTTTGTAACTTAAGTTTGTTCTAGCACACAGACAAAATAAAGCCTTGTCCTGTCTTTCTCTATCCATAGAAGTTTCAAATTTTTTCTCAATCATCTCTTATCCTTTACAACTCCTTGTATGTACCCAGCCTCTATCCACCATCCGTTACCATTTTTTCTGAAAAACTTACATCTGTCCTTTTTCCATTCAGGGTCATACGGAGCATCTTTTTTATATTTCCATCCTTTTTTCCAATTCTTCCAATCATCTTTTTTGCGTCCCATCATCTTTTATATTTCCATCTTCCTAGCCACTTATTAATAACGTCACTCGAAATAACCCACAAAATAAAAAGGGATACCGCTATAAATAAAAGCGATACCCCTAACACCATAAGATTACTTATCCAAGTAGCTATATGAATCATTTTCCACCCAACCAGCTATCAAGCCAATCTCTCTTAAAGACAATCTTGTTGATCCCTTCTGGTTTTGATGATTTTAGTCTACCAGTTCTAACCGCACTATATATTGTAGTCCGACTACACTTAGTATAATCCATAGCCTCTGGGACTCCAAGCCACACACGATTCCTGCGGTTTTTTAATGCGTTGGTTATATACGCTATCATTTTTTCTCCTTTTTTTTGTTTTCTATGAAACACGATTCTACACTGTCTAATATTTTAGTATCAAACGATTGGGTAGCATGAATTCCTTTCTTTAATCCTATAGTAACTGATAATATGTATCGACCTCTAGGAACAGACTTGCGAAATTCCTTATGCATTTCAAATTCATCGTCATATTCCTCATCGAACATGTGCTGAACTGCGAGTCGCAATCTCGCATTGGTTGAAGTATTAATATACTGGGGGGTTCTATATTCACTAGCAAGCAAGAACTCTCTATCGTGAGAATCAAGTAACGATACCGTTCTTAATTTCATTTTCATTCCTTTATTGATTCAGGGTCTTCGTTTTTGAGAACACAGGTTAAACAAGTCAGTTCATCTATATCACCAGAATACTTGTCAAAAATATCTCCACATTCGATACAGGTTACTTTTGAGTGTTTTGTTCTGTCAATGGCAATCATTTAGCCTCCTTTACTAAATTGGTTGTTGTCATAATTGGGTGATGCTCACATTTTCTGCAAATCATAAAAGTATCTTTATACTCTGTTTTTACTTGGTATCCACATTCTAAACATTCTAAAACGTAATTATTAATTGTATTATTAACTGTATTATTATGTTTTAACTTTTGTTTAAGAGGGTCTTTAACTTTCCTTAAAGAGGGGGTATAAGAAAACTTAAATAGGCTGTGGATAATTCTACGGTTTCCCATTTCCTTTGAAACATGGGAGGTGATACACTTTTTATCTAGTAAGCTCTTAATTATAAGAGACACTCTTGTTTTGCTGAGGCTAAAGAACTTTGCAAAATAATCATTACTTGCAAAACATCCGTTGTCTCCATCAAGACTTATAATTTCTACAAGGAATACTTTTTCCTGGAGTGTAAGTTTTTCGTTCAGCCATATTTCCTTGGGAATCCAGATTCCCTTCCATTCTCTTTTCATAAAATTATTCCTCGCCCGCTAATACCCATATACCAAGTTTATACTAACGGGCAAGGTTTTCTAGGTTTGCCAATCTCGCCAAGCCGCAAACCTATGCTTCTGCTTTTAAATTATTACTAATATTCTTTTCAAGTTCAATCAACTTGCTCTCAAGATTAATTGCATCATCCCCCATAATTATAATAGCAAAAGTTTCTATCAAAGTCTTTGATATAAGTTCCACTGCCGAACTATTTCCATTGGCACTGGCTAGGTAAAACTCACCTAGAGACCTTGAAAAAGATTCAATCATTTCTATTTTGTCTTCGATTGTTAAATCAAATACAGCTTTATCTGTCCAATTCTTCATTAAAATAACATGTGTTCTTGTGAAATTATAATTACAGTAACCAACATTCCTAAAAACAATCCAAGAAAAAACACAAGAACAGACAGCTTGGTATTTACCCTGTGAGTTTCAAGAATTTTCTCATATTCATTTTTATAAGGATTAAAGGTTATTCGCTCAGGTTTCATTGCATACCTCATTATGTATAACTTGTTACCCCACATTTGCCCAAACCAACCGCTCTTCTTTAGTTCACTCTTCTTCATTTATTAGATCGAATCTACTATCAAGAATACGGGAAATATCACGGATAACCTCAGCGGAATATTCTTCATGCGATATTGCTCCTTCAACTTTTCCCATTATAGTGTTGAGTATTCCACGAAGTTGAATCGTTTTTAATTCAGCCCTGTGTTTTTCCTCAAGCAGTTCATTTGCTCTTTCCGACCACTTTTTTATTAATCCTGTCGCCAGGTCTGTTTCTGTTTTTATTTGATCTATTGCGTTTTTCATAAGTCCTCCTTAACTCATTTATTATTATTTTCAGTTCACTGTCGGAACATTCAGTAAGACATCTTTTTCCGACGTGTTTTTCTTTTACTTCTATTGTAATTCCAATTCCCATGTAATATTGTGCTAGTGCAAATGCACCAATCAAATTCTTTTCGTCAGGGGGAGACAGTTTTTATGTGGAAGGACAGTCGGTATCTGCAACTACCTCCCCCTCGAAATATAAGGACTTGGCATGCTCAGTTTCAGATGCACACACCATGTCTGAGTGGTGTTGATTCACTGATCGCATTGTATCGCAACCAACCAAGTCCTTAACTGTGCCTCGGAACACAGATTACTTCTGGTTTGTAAGCGCATTAACCATTTCGTCAGCCGAAGCGAGTTCAGTACCCGCATATCCCGCACAAGCTAACGCTCTGCCCCATGCCGAAGTTTGTGCAACCTCAACGTAGGATGTCTTATTAATATAACTTGCGCTTTTGTGTTCGTGGGCGATGCCTTCAAAAGTCCTACCGTTTCCATACGTTAGCGTAGCTTTGACTATAACTTCGTCCCCTGAAACGGTAAGAAGTTCTGATGTCATCGACCAACTATCGTCATCACTATGACACTCAGACATCCTTTCAGCTACGGTCTTGTATTCTTTTTTGTGTATGGTTACAGGCACTTAGGTAAGTCTCCATATCCTTATAGACGGAGTATTACGGCTATCAGTGCCATAATATGTTCTATAGGTGTATGTATTACCAGTATCCTTGCGAAGTTTCCCGAGATGACCTACAAAACCTCTTAGGCTATATCCCTTTGTACCTTCTTTTACAAGGAATGAATCCCCAACCGCCATATTACGCATAAAGGAATATTTTGAAGTTCCCTTTTTATTGCGCTGTGGGTTTGGAAGGGGATGATTTTGTTCCATGACAAAAACCGTACTTTTGTCTCTCATGCTTCCTCCTGTTTTTATTCGTTAAACAAGTCCTCCATAGACTCGTTAAGTATGTGGGCAATGGCAATCTTGTTACCCCTATTAGGCTCGAATTTGCCAGCTACCCAAGTTGATACTGTAGTCCTATGAACGCCAAGTTGGCGACTAAGCCAAGACAAACTTCGGTCTTGTGCTTTTAGGCTTTGTACTACTTTTTCCATAACATCCTCATTTCCCGTTGGAATGTAGTAATTCTAAACATAATGTCCTAATACTAATCATAATGTTTAGATATTAGCAAACACTGAGAACATCACTAAGAATATAATTATAGCTAATGTCCAAGATAATAACTCATCCTCATGCCAATCATCACCTGGATTTATTTCTTCTTTCCTCATTTTATTTCTCCTCTTTTTCTAGCATCATTACTATGTCAAAAAGTTCAGTTATTCTATCGTTGACCAGTTTATAATTATCTATCTGCTTACGCTGTAGATTTATAAACATCTGTTCATGGTCATCCAGTTTGTCCATAATTTTCAACATATCTTTTTTTACGCTTTCTATTCCTAGGCTCATTTTTCCTCCTTTTTTTTACGTCTCACGAAACTTCTGTGACATCTCACGGAACAACACTACGGACTCAAAAACGTGGTAATAATTTCAACACATCAATCGTTTCGTCTGCCGTGCTGTGTATCATCTCAATGACAACCGTATCTGTCTCAACGACATCAATATAACCAAAGTTAAGTGCCTCAGTAGCCTGTTCTAAGGCTTCCTTTATACCAGAGGCATCTACATTGATTGGTTTATAAGTAACGGTCTCCTCAAAAACTATTGTATATTTCATTATTTTTCCCCATCCTCAAATGTCCCCATCAAACAGGCATCCTCTATCTTACCGTATGGACTCTCGACCTCTGTAATTCTTTTATAAGCACTCCCGCTTAATTCTTTCCACTTATCCGTACATAGGTAGTTAGTTATAAACCAAGTCTTATAACAACCAACAGAACAGAACTCATCATTATAATCTATCTCAGCTTCTCCGCAATCTTTTCCAAGTTTTGTTCCACACTGGTTACAAAAGTCATGCCCTATCTCAACTTCCTGCACATTGTCCTCATAATCCCAAACTAGAACTGTTATTTTACTCACTTTTACCTCCTTTGTTTTTATAACGACAATGCCATTCCTTTTCATTATCGTCTATCATTGCTATTAGCCTATTTATAAATGCATCTGCGATACCGCCTATATTTCCTGTAATCCCTCTAACACTTATATACCTATTCAATTCCTTATAAACATCATCATCTATGGTTAATATAATTTTTTTCATTATAATCTTGCCCTCTCTCTCAAGATACTTTTGTACGCCATGCCTCCACAACCACCTGCTAGAGCGGGATCTGATCCACGTTATGTATAATTGAATTATACATAATATTTGAAAAAGTCTTCTGCCACCTGGTTGCTGGCGTTACTTGAAGATAAAACTAAAGTACAATCTCTATGCATTGTTCAATCTCTCTAGATCATCAATCGTATCTTCAAAATGGTTTGTCCATCTAGAAATGGCATCGTTTAAAGAACCGTCATTAGACTGTTCCAGATACTGCCTAATTTGTTCATTTATATTTTCATTCGCAGGCACTCGCCTCCAACCATTTGGATAGTGCATATCCCTATGTACTCGAAAGTCTTGAACATATTGTCGTCGGTTTGGGTATCTTGCCCATATTATACTTAATGTTTTTATCTCTTCAATATTAAACATACGATGTCTTAGAGGATTTCCATCAACCGTTGCCAATGGTGGCGATAAATTGAGCATACGTTTATAAAAATCACAAACATATTCATAATCAGACTGATACCATTGAACATTTCCATTGTCATCTACGCTCTCAGCAAAATTCTTTATGTTTTCCCAACCATTTGTCTCCGCCCACCTTTTGATTCGCATTTTTGTACGATATAATCTATGCACCATAGCTTTTTGCTTAGTTGGCAACATCTGATACTCAGGAAGGTTTAAATAGTCATTATTCATTATTACTAAATTCCTTTTCGTCCTCATCATCTAAAATATCATCATATTCCCAACAATTATTACAAATACATTCCTCTGGGACACCACCTATTGAGTTATATTTATTTTCACACACACTACAGGTAAATTCAATCATTAAATTTCTCCCAATCTTTATCTTTTATTAAACTAACAGCATCCCAAAAAGTATCCTGTAATTCATATTCATAATCGTAAGAATAATCACAATTATTATAATTTAGCACAAGACCATCCCCAACATCACCCTCATCAATTAATTCAATACCAATGGGTATCTTCAAATTATAAACTGTTGGATCGTAACCATCACCATGCCCACCATAACATCTATTGTTATCGTTTTTATCCTTATCTTTTATATAACCACACATTATCTAAATTCCACTCCCCTCATAATAGAAAATGATTCCCTATATTTATTGACCCTCTTGTTTTCAATAAATTCTGAGCAATCCAGAGTTTTGTGTTTATCACTGTTTACAATTCTTTTTGTTTTCTCCTTTACCTCACCATCCTCAATGGTATAATATCTTCTACATTCCTCACAGGAACATTCACTATTATGAAATTTGCCCACTGGTGGCGGTAAGCCACCATCCTTTTTTCCCTCAATAGTTTGCTTTTGAGCAATCCCAATGTTTTGTTGAATCTTGTTCATATCAATTATACATAATATTTTTGTTCTGAGCTGGATTACCTGGAATTACATCCTTGTGGCGCATTTCCCTGATTAGAAATCTCCATAATATCTTGCTGTTTCTGTTTCTAATCTCCAACACGAATAACAGCGACCATCATAATCGTGATCTTCATATTTTCCAATCACCTCATCACAATCAGTGCATCTAGCAATATCATCATTATCAATCTCGTTTTCAATTATTCCATATTCCTCAGAAGTGTCCCATCGGCCACCTCTATGTAATTCAACATTTTCCATTATGCGATTGTTAAGTTCGGTTTGTCGCTGATACCATTTTTTTCTAGTGTAATCCCAATTGCCATTTGAATACCAATTGCCATCTTTCCAAATTCCTTTGTTTTCATTCACAATTTTTACATCACCATTTCTATTTAGAAATATCATTTTATCTGTTCCGATATATCCAGTGATTAATTCAATCATGGATTTATTTCCTGTGAAATTATTTGGTAAATTTGAAATGAATTTGCAAAATTTCATTGTATCACTAATCTTAGAATTGACATCGGCACAACGATCAATAATTCCATTGTGAACCATGTAAACATCATCGTTTACTTTATGAGGATGTGTATTCGCAACATCAACTAATCCACTTGTCGCTATGCGGAAATGTAAAACAAAATCTGTATCAACTAATCTTTCATGTTTTCTATACATTGAAATATACTTTTCAAATGAATGAACTTCTTTACGAATAATAATTTTGTCATTATTAACGTACATAAACCCACCACCATCTGGATTTGTTTCCCAACATTTTTCCATTGTCTTATCGTCTATTTTAGAATTTTTTGGCTTTAATACAGCAACACACATAATCACCCACTCCTTGGTTTAATTTTATAAATATCATCATCTCGCATTGTAAAAACAGCGCAAGGTTCTTTTCTATCTTTAAAATCCCTTTCATTTCTAACAGCATCCATATAATAGTCATGGTAAAATCTGATCAAATCTGTTGGTAATAAATTCATATACTCATTAACATAATGAAAGTCGTTTTTCTTATTAAACTTTACAAAGTCAAATATGGATAGATTCTCAAATTTCTCTTGTTTTGTAAATTCAAATAGTGAATGGATGAATTGAAGATTCATCATGAAAGTATCTTTTTTCAACGTTCCACGGAAAAACCTACATTCAACTCTATCATCTGGTAAATTGATTGCTGTATTTCTTATGTTTCTCGTATTCTCGATCAATGCTTTTTTTGTATATAATGGGTGAAATAAATCCCCACATTTAGTGAAAAACGTATTGTCGTTTAAATAGCCACGAATTCTTGCTTTGGTTGCCATTATACTTTTTATTTCTAGATCACCAACAGTGTTGTAATTATGGGCGGAAAACACACTTGCCCACGATACCAAATTTCTCCATGTTCGTCTAGAAATATCTTTAATGAATATTGGATTCCAATATATAAATGTTGAAAACTTTAATAAGTGGATTGGTGAAAATGCTTTTCTGTTTAATGAAAAATGCAATCCGCAAGTTTGTGTATCATGTGATCTGATGCCTTTTTTCGGTAGATCAAACATTGGTTGGAATCTTTTCATGTCTTGCATCCATGCACTGTAACTTTTTGGATGGGTTACAATTTCAAATCCATTGGATAAACTACCGTCTGATTTTAGATATACATGGTTCTCGTCTCTATCATCCATAGCCAAAATAAAATCTGAGGCTAGATCACTTGACGATATATAATTTTCTCCGTTTGTTTTATTTTCTACTTCAAGTTCAAATCCAATTATTTCGGCTGTATCTTCATAATTACCAAAATTTGTCTTGAATATATCTTGCGAGACTTGATCTAATTTTGTTTCCTTATCGGTCATTCGCTTATAAGCATTGTAACCCACACTAACCAATCTTTTCACCACTTTATTTTCCATATCTTCTGAATTGGGATCATCATTTTTATATATTCTTGCTCTATTAAATTTCATTAATCCAACAATAATGTCTGGTTTATATGAATATGGGTGAATGACATCTGAATCGTTTGCCTCACGTTCCTCATCACACATATCACAATATTGATATTCATTCACGCTAACCACATCCTCATCATAAGAACAATCACAAGATTCACAATATACAGAATAATGTTCATAACAGTGTTCACACCAACAGTTTTCACTTGGCTGTACAATATACATATCATCATTTATATTGATTTCATCACATCTATCACAATTAAAATAATGTTCATCAATGCAATCTGTACAGACATAATCCTCAACATACTCAATATAAATTACATCATCCTCATTATCCGTTTCCGATTCACAGTCATGACAAATGAATAAAGGTTCAGATTTATTGTCTGGATTCATATTATAAATTCCTCATTATTTTCAATATCTATCTCATTACAATTATCACATAGATAAACATTTTCATATCTTCTAATTGTGGAACATTTGTATTTATTACAATCATTACATAGATCGTGCCATAGGTAACGACACCCACCACACGGTTTTTCTAAATTCTTATGTCTAGCTATTGTGGTCATTAGCGTGTACACCCACATGAGTTTTCAAGTACATTATTTTTAGGGTTAAAATATCTTACCGTTTCATGGTTGTTTTCCGATCCAAGGAAAAAAGGGTCGCTAGGTGCTGATATTTTATATCTACCATCTGATTGTTTTTCTACTGTGAAATCGCTTAGATGCTGACCAAAAAAGCGCATTGTATCACGGCTGAAAAAAAAGGGTGCAGTTTTTTTTGTACGTTCCTTTATTTCGTATATTGTCATATTATAATGTCCTTTATATTTATTATGGCCTTAGATAATATAAAAATTCTCCGAGAGATATATTTGTACAGGGTACTTAAAATTTCTGAAAAAAAGGTCGGCACCTCACCCTCCCAAATGAGATGCCGATCTGATGCGTTATGTGTTATTGGATACAATTTAGCTAGTTCGGATATTTGTTAGTTCGTCTAATGCTTCGAGAGTTTTATCTATCTGATCCGATGCGAATAAAAATTCACTTGTGCCTTGTTCCATTTCCACAAGGTAATTATCAATAATAGCTTGCGGTATTTCTTTCGGTTTTTCTAATCCTTGAAAGAATTTATTAATGTGCCTTGTTGTGGTTTTGCTGTAGTAAACATCCGTTTTATAGTTACCACCCAAACCAAGAACAGCTACGGGTGTCGTGTAGCTGAAAAGGATCGTGATTCCATTAACCGATAATTCAGTTTGATTTGAACCAATTGGTCTAAGTTTCATATTGACACCTCTTCAGTATTAGGTACAGGGTGAAGAACTTCTCTAATATCAAAATTTGGAATTGCCTTTTGAACTTTGGATTCCTCTTTTGATTCTTCTTTGGGTAGGCTGTCTGTGTAGAATTTAGACAGTGTTTCATGTTGTCCAACCAGTTCCTCTAATGATTCTCTGATTGCTTTATCTGATCCAGAATCCCTATAGGACTTTCTGGAATGTGAATCGATCAATATCAATAGGTAGGGCAATGCCTGCCTCCATGATATACTAAGATCGACTGTTTTCGTTTCACTCATTTTTACAACTCCTTGACTTGTGCCGTTAGTTTATCGGCTGTCTGTTTGTTTTGTTCTATGGTTGTTTCTATCGAATTACAACTATCGATTATCTCAGCGTTGATCTTGTTAAGATTCTCGCATTGTTTTTCGATCTTGTCAAATAATTTATCTAACAATGATCCCCCTTTTTTTCCAGTGCTTTTAAAAGTCGTGTCCATCGGTAGACAATATATAAATAAATGATGAATTATCCTACATAATATGAATGAATTTACTACATATAATCTAGTTAGGAATGGCACCTAGTAACCCCACACACCACCCTCCCCACAACCAAACAATGACAAAGTCAAGCCCTATTTTCAAGATGACTTTTTGACAATGTCAAGAACTTTATCTCTAACAATATCAGCACTTAGGGGTGTCTCAGGGGAAGCCTGTAAGTTTAACAATACCTGAGCTTAGCTACCTGACTTGAGGTAATTTCCAGGACAAAACCCTCTAAGTCCAACAATAGCAGGGGTTAGGGGCGGATGACCGTTTCCTGTAGCTGTGTACTAGCACTCCCCTCTAGTTAGTGAAGAGTATAACCAAGAAACAGAAAATAGAAAAAATAAAATTAAAGTATAACCAATAATTCTATCTTAAATATATTATATTCAATCACCTGTGAATAATATTAATATATATTATATACAAGGAGCATAAGAATTCAACACGTTTATAAAAAAGTTAAGTCTAACAATATGAAGAGATAAGGGGATATTTATGTTTAGTGAAACCACTGCTTTAAAGTTGGGCGACCAATCCAAAAGGTTCTCCCCTAAACAAAAGATTGCAATCGAGTTTATTGCCATGAATCCTGCCGCAACCAAAAAAGAAATAGCTGATCACGTCGGAGTTGACCCTGTAACTATATATGATTGGCAAAGGGAACCAAATTTTGTTGATTCAGTCTATGAAAGATATATGTTAGCGTTTGGATTTGAACTACCCGCTGTGCTCCAGGCAATGGTTCGAGAAGCTGTCGCTGGTAATGTCCAAGCGGGGAGATTGATCCTAGAACATAGCGGAAAGCTAGTAAAAAATGTCCATGTTCAAGTAGATTCGCCTTTCGAGAAGTTTCTTAAAGCAGAGGTTGGGGGAGAGTACGAGGATTCTGAAATTATCGAGGCTGAGTACGAATTAGATAAGCTTCCAATACGGGATGAGAGCAATAATAAGCCAAATAAAAGAAAAAAGACTGAAAAGAAAAAGTTAAAGAGAGCAGTGTCTAAGCAGAGGAAGAAAGCTAAAGAATTAAAACAAAGAAGAGAACGCTACGCCCTAAGAGTGAGAGCCGAGAAGGTTGGATTAGAACCACTGCCACCTGGTAGATTATCTAAAGGTAAAAGAGAGGTTTGGCTAAATAAATTAAAGAGTTTAGAGGCTTCTGCTTAATATATAAGGCTATTTGCCTCTTATTTTTATAATGTTGTCAATATCGGTTTTTTCAGGAACAATTTGGCAATAACAGCTTGCCCGACAAACGCTCCATCCAGTTCCAGGCATCCCCCTAGACATCCAGCTATCCCAGGTGTCTATTTCCCCAGCTCTTCCTAGACAATCTGAACAGTTTTCCACACCTTGAGCAACTATCCATTTATATTTTACGTCTCCCCCCAAATAGAGTTCTCGGCGTGAAGCTTGCATAATTCCTCCAACAATTCCTCGTTTAATGGAACTTCGAAATTCTCCAAAGATGCGCCCGTTGGAGCCAAGGTCTTGGCTAAGAAACCCAACAATTGATTGTTCTGATACGCCAGCTCTCCTAAGAACTTCAGCCTGTTGTCTAATTCTTGCATTAAAGACTTGAATTTCCCATCCGAGCATTTCTGAGACCCATCGAACAATCTCTCGATCTCTTTTATCAAGCTTTCCAAATCTGTCTTTTTCATTAGGCATAACTTAGCTGTGTGGTTAAAAAAATCTCAATATGTTTCAACTGGGAAGTCGCCCAGTATCTCTTGAACTTTTTTATCAAGCCTGTCATAAGCGTCTTTATATTCTGATCTTTCAAAGAAATCTGCTGGTAATCCCCAAAATTCTCTCGGTTCAACATACTTACCCTCCACCAAGAAAAACTTACCACCTCTCTCTTTATGCTCTTTCCATGATTCACTGGGGTCTTTCTTAGGTACAGTGAAATTAGACCCAACATAAAACCCTTCGTTCTGGTATTGACCGTATTCAACGCCTATATTAACATGGGCTTCACCATCTGCGCTAGTTGCATCCTCAACTGTAATACTATTGTATAATCTACCAGTATCATAAAGAGGTTTGTCTCCACCTCTCCCACGCATCTCCCTAACTACCTTAGTCACATCATGTATCGGCTCGAACTCATCTCCATGTATATCATGACCGTTATCTATTCCTCCCCTTATCATATCTCTGGCAATTACTGCGCACTCAGTCAAATGATCCGATATTGCTAGTTTATATTTTTCCACCGCATCCTCTGGGAGAGATGGAATTGAGAAAGAAACCATTATTCGCTACCCTTAAAGTAGTTATCTATCCAACATTTTCCATAATACATCACACCAAACCATAGTGAGATTTCAATCACCTCAACATATCCTAGTTCGTTTAATACTTCTAAGTCCACTGCTCAACTCAAGTCCTTGACGAATTTTTCGCCGAGCTCCCTTGCCTCAACAAGCTTCTCAAGGTTTTCTCCAATCGCTTTTAAAGACTGTTGCTCCCCCCAGGCCATAGGGTCGTTTAAAATTTCTTCTATATTACCCTTTAGGGTAATATCAACGTCGTTTAATTTATCAAGCTCCTTGGCGAAGCTGATTAAAGAGGCCTTGTTGGTTTCTTTGCTCATTTATTTCCCTATTATCATCAATTATCTTCTGAGCATCTTTTAAAGACAGGTCTTTGTTGTCCCGTATCATAATCTTTGCCTCAGTTATTAAATTGTGGGCCAAATCAAACTCATCCCTCATAATTTGGTCTTGAACTGTCATAGGATACTCAACTTCACCGAAATCGACAGCAAATTTATCTGGTAATTTGATATTATTGTATTCAGCTATCGCTTTCTCTACTCTATATAGTTTCTGTTCATAAACTCGCCATAGTTCAATATCATCAACAAAATCTTCATGACGCTCTAGGTCTTTTATCATTAAACTGATTCCAGAGGGTACTTCGCCGCCTGTTTCTGCCCAAGTTACCCAAAGATGATGATTTTGCGCCACCATCTCTATCTGAAACTTTACATTGTTTATAACATTATCAATATCACCACCTGGAGACGAAATATTATACGATCCACCCTCGCCAAGCATGAGTATTTCATCGCTTCCCGTTCTCGCTACTGGTTTGTCGGATTCTAGGTTTGTCCACGGCTGACCGAACATCTGGTATCTTAATCCCAACTGCATTTCGGTCATTGTTATATTAACATGCTCATTAGCATTAATAATGTCCGAACTACCCTCAACGTAGAAAGAATCAATCTGGTTTTCACGATGTAGGAAAATAAACGGCAAAACTCCGTAGTTATGACTCTCACTATGTATAACCTTACCTTCAGCATCATATACAATGAAATTCTTGTCATCAAAGAACGCATATTGAACTTTTCCTGTGTCTTCAGGGTCGTTTACTGGGAGATTCATAGGATATACAATAGCACTAGGATTAAATGGATCACTTGAAAAATATGGGTCAAAATAATAAACAGGACGATATTCAAATTTCTCCAATTCCTCATTAAACATAACCCTTACGGCGATGCTTCCAACCAAACGAGTCATTCTTTCCAAATGTTTCATAGTCACATCTTTATTGCCAACCAGATCAAAATATTTCGGATTCACGTTTCTATTTGCGCCGATTGTATAGATTCGGCTTATTTTATTAATAAATTTCTTGGTGAAGTTTGCTTCATAAGGAGGAATCTCTTTAAAGGAGTCTGCCCCAAAATAATCGTTTATATACTGATCCGTAGAAGTCCCCGTATAATAATTAATATATTTTCTCACCTGGTCTCGCCTTGCTTTAGACTGAAGCATCTTAAACTCTTTCAATGAGTTTGATACTATCTCGGCTGGCGTTATTGGTATCATTTCCATAATATTACCTTTTTATTGTTCTGATTTCTCTGCTTCTTAAGGGGAAGCGATTTGTAATGAAATAACGAAAAGCATCACACCCGTGATCATGATAACCGTCTTTCATGGGGTCTGACTGTAATTGCTTACCCTCAACCGCCTCTGGATAACGATAATTTTCGAAATCTTCCATAATTCCAGTACATCTTTCGTCAACATGTACTCTTCTTATTTTATCTGCACTCTCAAAGAATCCTCTAACATGACTTACGCCTGAAGCGATGTTTCTACTTAATTTATCTTTCCTGAAGCGTATAGCCATTCCGTTCTTTCTAAATATCTCGGTGTCGCCCAATCCAGACTGACCTTGAACGTGTGAACCCGCTGGGTCACCGAAATATACGAGCACTGAGTAAGGTTTTGCTTTAACTTTCTTTGCCAAAGCATCTGTGGCAACATTTCTCTTGTGAACTATCTCATCAATTACGTTTATATGAGTAATTCCACCTACAGAATAAGTTTGCGTCCAAATACAGGCGGGCATACGATAACCAAAATCAATTGTACAATATGTAGGTAGATTCGGATTATATGGAAACTCGCCGCAGTCAATCTCCCTTTTAAACGGATATACACGACCCTCAAATGTAGAAAATTCTCCACCATATTCCTGATCAAAAATTTCTTTAGCAAGATTTCTCTTTCTCTCAAGTATAAAAGGGTCACTCTGCCCGAGGGGGAAAGCATGGGTATTCGTCCATGAGGGTGATTGAAGAGAGCACCATTGTGGGTCTGTTTTACCAAGGAGGTATAAGTCATAAACCCAATTGTACCCTTGTGGGGTGGTTATGAATATTGCTTTTCCCTTTCTATCGGACAGAGTGGGGGATAAATACATATCCCAAACTTTTCGAGGCATCTTTGCGGCTTCGTCAATAATCAATAGGTCTAAACCTTCGCCCACAAGAGAAGAAGGATTATCCGCCGACATACCCTCTACCACAGAGCCCCACTTAAATTTAATATACTGTTCTTTTTCACTTGCATTACTAATATCGTCTTCGTGTCCAACTACCATATCTTTCCATATTTCTCGGAACATCAGCCTGGATTTTTTATATGAAAGACCAACCAGCCATATTTTTTTATCTGGTTGTGCCGCAATAAACTCTGCCTCTCTGAAAGCGGCTGTCGTCTTCCCATATCGCCTACCACAGATGTTCACAAAAAAGAAAGCTGAGTCTTTGTCTGGAAAATGAAGTTTTTCCTGTCCAGCGTGTGGATTATACCCAATGTATTTGAACCACTTCCTCTTAAAATCGTGTGTTTGTAGTGCTTCCAATAATTCTTTTTAATTTATGATTGCAGGAATCTTGATTCGCAATTTAAGTTTGTGTCAAATATTTTGGCAATCCGAAATAATAATAATACTCATACGGAGGTAAAATGGATAATCAACCACAGGAAGTTGTAAACCCTGAAGTCAGCAAAGACGTAAAAACGAAGAGCACAGAAGCCACAGAAAATGTACTATCACCAAATGTTCCCTATCATAGATTCAGTGAGTTAACAGAAAACTATAGGGAACTTGAGGAAAAGTTCGACGGTCTTGTTAAAGAACAAGAATCTGTCCGACAGAAGAAACTCCAAGAAGAAGGAAAATTTCAGGAGTTACTGGTCGAAAAAGATAAAGCCATCGAAAAACTTTCTCAGGATAACAAAGATAAGAGCGAATACCAAGGGTTGCGTAGAGATATGCTTCTCTCTGAGTTGTCAGAGGATGACAAACAGACATTTGGTAATCTTCCTCTTATACAATTAGAATTACTCGTCTCAAGATTCTCGAAGGAACAAGTTAAAAATGTTCCCGACGTTCCTGGCGCAATAGCTGACGGAGAAATGCCCAAAGATTGGGTATCAATGCCAGCTTCAGAGAGGCGCAAGAACTGGGATAGAGTTTTGCAGACGTATATGCGAAAATGATTTTTAGGAGTTAAAAATGGCAAAACATTACCAGGGTAGCCCCGCAACGACGACTACCGAACAATATTTCATACCTGAAATTTGGGCTGATGGAATATATAAGTTTTTCGAGAGAAAAACCGTGTTTCGTGGTTTGTGCGATGATTATTCAGCTCTTGTTGGAAGCAAAGGTTTCGGAGATGTAGTACATATTCCAGAAATCGGTATAATTTCAGCTTCAGACAAAGCCGCTGGAAGCGACGTATCTTATGACGCAACCGCATCAACCGAGACACAACTTGCTTTAGATAAGCATAAATATGTCGGAAAATTATTTGAGGACATAGCTCTCATTCAATCCGAGGCAGATTTGGTAGCAAAGTACACCCGTATGATGGGTGAAGCTCTTGCTCGCCAGTTAGATGCAGACATTTGGGCGGAACTTGACGGTCTTAATGACAGTCAGGCACTAAGCGCAGATGACACATTAACTGCCGCAGTATTTGAAGCCGCACTAGCGGTTTTAGGTGAAGCAGACGTTCCTTATATGGATGGCGAATGTGCGATGGTTGTGAATCCAACGCTTTTTGCTGACATCTTGAATCCTTCTGCTGGTATCGCACAGTATTTCATTCGTAATGATGCTGTGGGTGAAGGCAACCGAGGTTTAAGAAGTGGAATGGTTGGATCACTGTACGGAATTGATGTTTATATGAGCAATACCGTTTCCAGTTCTGGAACAAGCTCAACGATTCCAGGTGCAATCTTTCATAAGAGTGCTTGCGCCGTTGCTATGCAACAAGAAGTTAGAGTTCAAAGCGAATACTCGATAGACGCATTAGGAACCAAGGTGGTTGCTGACATGGTCTATGGATCAAAGATTCTTGATGATTCTGACAACAAACGTGGCGTTAAATTTACTAACGTAGATTAATGAAACACGGTAACGTGAGTTAATGATTGACGGGGCGGGCAACCGCCCCTTCACTCTAGGAGTATATATGGAATATTGGAAACACCCTTCGCAAGGAAAGGTTCAGTCATTTGATAACGATAAGCACCCTGAGAAAATCTCAGAGCTAGAGAGTCAAGGATGGTTTAAGATCAAGAGTAGAGACGATTGGTCTGCCTTCAAAGCTAAGCGGTCTTACAAAAAAAAGAAAAAGTAAAAAATTATCGGGATACGGTCTCGTTCACGGCAACATAAGCCTTAGAGAGGAAGAAAATTATGGCAGATTTACACAGGCACTCCGTCCAGGAGGCACTAAACACAGAAACAGCATCGGTCTATTCAGTAGGCTCTGTAGCTACTATTGGCTCTACTGCAAGCGCAGTTGACGTATCAAGATTTCATGTTGTTCACATTCAAACGTCAGAAGATATTTATATACATTTTAGCACAGTTGATACTGAATCAGAGCTAAATACGGCTAATGATCTATATTTAATGGGCGGGGACACAATTTTTTCATTAAAAGTTCCGAGCGGATTAGGCGCAACAGTTTATCTATTAATGGAACGAAAAGGTAGTTCAGATTCAACGGTACGATTAGTAAAGGGTTAATAAGATGAGAAGTGGATTTTTTTCAGCGGTAGCAGATGCAATATTCGATGGCGGTACAATATCTGGCGATTTAGTTGTTGACGGCGATTTAACCGTTAATGGAAATAGTACAGGAGCTTACGACGAGCTTGTAAGTGGCAACCTGGCGATAGGATCAGAAGATAAATTGTTTCTAGATGGTGGAGGGGACACATATATCCAAGAAGACAGTGCTAACAATATATTATTTAATTCAAGCACAGCAACATTCTCAGGAACCGTAACGGCGGATAGCTTCTCAACAACAGGTAATATATCTGGAAATATAACCGCAACACAGTTAAACATAGAGGCCACAGGAGATTTAAGATTAGAAGATACAACTGGTGGAGAATATGTAGCTCTGCAAGCACCTGGAACAGTAACGTCTTATACGGTTACTATGCCAGGGGCAGTTGGTAGTAGCGGTCAAGCTCTTCGCTCTTCAGATGGTTCAGGAACTTTAGAATGGTACACCCCTGAAGAAGGTGATATTACTTCGGTCGTAGCTGGCACTGGTCTTTCAGGCGGAGGTACAGCAGGAGACGTTACTTTAAACTTAGACGGCGTAACTGTAGCCCTGTTCGAAGCAGACGCTGTACAACTTAGCAGTGAATCATTTTCAGATAATAATACTAGCCTAATGACTTCGGCGGCCATTGCAGATAAAATTGAATCTTATGGTTATACAACTGAGGTTGGAGATATAACATCAGTTGTGGCTGGCACTGGATTATCTGGAGGAGGATCGTCTGGAGACGTAACCCTGAATTTAGATGGTGTAACTGTAGCTCTATTTGAAGCAGACGCTATCCAGCTCAGCAATGAGTCGTTTTCCGATAACGATACGAGCGTGATGACATCTGCGGCTATCGCAAATAAGATTGAAGCTTATGGTTATACAACTGAAGTCGGAGACATAACGTCGGTTGTAGCTGGTACTGGTCTTTCAGGTGGTGGAGCATCTGGAGACGTTACTTTAAATGTCTCAGGATTAACATTATCAGAACTAGCTGGAACATCAGTTGTTATAGAATCTGAGGGGATTGGTAATAATGATAACGATACCACCTTGGCTACATCTGCCGCAATAATAGACTATGTGGCTGGTGAAATATCTTCATCGCCAACAGCTTTATCTGGGATGACGGATGCTAACATAACCTCTCCAGCAGACGCATCGTTATTATTATATGACACAGGCACTTCCAAGTGGAGAGATGGAGCAATGTCGGGTGATGCAACTATCGGTGATACTGGCGCAATTACTCTTACAGCAACTAATACAAATTTAACAACACTTGCAAACGTAACCACGGTTGGCGCAATTGCTTCAGGGTCGTGGGAGGCCACAGACGTTGCAGTAGCTCACGGAGGTACTGGAGCAAGTACAGCGGGAAACGCTAGAACAAACTTAGGAGTTGCCGTAGGCTCTGATGTCCAGGCCTATCATGCTACTTTAGATACAGTATCTGACGGCACTTACGCTGGAGACGATAACATAGTAACTGTGGGGACAATTGCTACAGGAACTTGGGAAGGAGACACTGTAGCGGTAGCGCAGGGCGGAACAGGCGCAACATCATTAAATAATTTAATTACATTAACCACTCACACAACTGGGGACTATGTAGGCACTATCACTGGTGGAGCGGGAATTGATTCGGATGCGGCAACCAGTGGAGAGGGGACTACACACACCCTATCTTTAGATTTAAACGAACTAGCGACTGAAACATCTATAGCTGACGAAGACTTTATCGTTATGGTGGATGCAACAGATGATGGGTCAAGTAAAATTACTTTTGAAAACCTGGAGGATTCTATTTTTTCTTCGGTTAGTGGAGATATATTAATCACTGAGGCTGGAGTGTCTACCATACAGTCTAATTCAGTTGCACTGTCAACTGATACAACTGGCGATTATGTATCCACAATAACTGGAGGTACGGGGATTACATCAAGTGGAAATACAAGTGGAGAAGGAATAGCTCATAGCTTAAGCGTTGATGCTTCTCAAACTCAAGTTACAGCAGTAGGTGCTTTAGACGCTGGTACTATAACGAGCGGTTTTGGATCAATTGATAGTGGCTCTAGTACAATTACCACTACAGGGCTTATTTCTGGCGGTGATCTTGCAATTACAGGGTCAAGTACAACTATTGGTACTGTTACGTCAGGCGTTTGGAACGCAGGAGCAGTTACAAGTTCAGGATTAATATCAGGTGTTACTGGTGATTTTTCTGGAGATCTAACTGTTGATGGAGATTTATTGGTCTCAGGAGATTCTGTTACAGTGAACACTGCAAACATTACGGTTGAAGACCCACTAATAAAATTAGCTAGTGGAAACGATTCCGCCGATACAGTAGATATTGGGTTTTATGGATTATGTGATCCAACTGGTTCACAAGATACTTATACAGGTTTGGCAAGGGATGCGTCTGATGCCAAGTATCATTTATTTGATTTATTACAGGCAGAACCAACCACCACAATAAATATAAGCGGTGCTGGTTTTGACCATGCCGATCTACACGCTGGAACCATTACGTCTGATGACGGGTTCGTAGGAGATTTAACTGGAAACGCAGATACGGTAACTACCAACGCCAATTTAACTGGACATGTTACTTCTTCTGGAAATGCGGCTGTCTTAGGTTCATTTACAGTGGCCCAATTGAGCACGGCACTTTCTGATGCCAGTATTTCTGGAAATAATACAGGAGATCAAACGCTCCCTACCGATTTTGTATCAAAGGCAAGTGGCGGAACCTTTGGTGGTAGCGTTACAGCAACTGGTTCTTTTATAATTGGCGATGCTGATATGAATGAAGCAGATTTAGAAAAATTAGACGGCATAACCAATGGAGCGGGAGCGGCAAATAAAGCACTTGTTCTTGACGGAAACGCAGATGTTGCTTCTGGACTTAGAAATATGACACTCTCAGGAATAGCTGATGCTGTTAATTATAAGGTTAGTGGAGCACAGGGATCAGATGGTGAAGTGTTGACATCCACTGGCGCAGGGGTAGCTTGGGAGGCATTGCCAGCGGGCGGTGTTGAAGGCTTAAACTCTAGTGCTAATGCCACATGGTTGACTGTTGACAGTTCAGAGAACTCTTTATTTGCTGGTGTAGTCACGGCCTCTGGCTTTACAATTGGTTCTGCGGCAATAACAGAAGCAGAATTTGAAATATTAGACGGAGCTACAGTAACAACCTCAGAGCTCAATATATTGGATGGCGTAACGTCCACAACGGCGGAATTAAATATCTTAGACGGGGTGACCTCAACGGCGGCAGAACTAAACATACTTGATGGTGTGACTTCTACTGCCTCAGAACTAAACATACTTGACGGTGTGACCTCTACTGCCGCAGAGCTTAATATCTTGGATGGTGTTACTTCCACTACTGCTGAACTAAACATCCTGGATGGTGTCACGGCAACAACGGCTGAGATCAACTATATAGACGGTGTCACCTCTGCATTGCAAGCACAATTAGATGCAAAACTACCTCTCACTGGAGGTACGCTTTCTGATAATCTGACTATAGCTAGTAACAAAGCTGTTTATTTTGGTGACTCTGGAGAATATATCTATGGAAGCGGTACACACATGTATATTGCATCTTCTGGTCAGATTTATTTAAGTGCTGAAGGTTTAAATTGGACTCACACTGTTAACAGCAACGCACTTTCAATTACAAAGTCTGGAACTGGTAACTCTCTTAATATAGTTCATTCTGGCTCTCAAAATGCTATTTCAGTCGACAATAATAGTGATGCTGGTAATGCGGGTATACAAGTTGAAAATACAGGGGCAAGAGGCCCAGCTATTTATGCTACTTCAGACATGGGTTCTAATCAAGGTGACCCACTTGTTTGGCTTGTCGCAGATAATGAAAATTTTGACAAAGAAGTCTTACATATTCAAAATGATGGAACACAGCCTGCAATCGTGACAAGTGGCGCAGGGAATGGGGGTGCTACATTTTCTGGTGATATAAGTCTAAAAAACGGTGCTTCGGTTTTTGTTGGTGAAGCTGTTTCTTCCAACTCAACGGAAGAGGGTATCTACTGGCATAATGAACACAGTGATTATGGTATATACAGAACTTCTGGTAGCTGGAGTGGCAATATATACCAACAATTGAAGATTGATTGGGGTACTGGGATTATTATGAACGGTGGAAACGCATACGGTGCTAGTGGTGTATCCATTGAATCCGATTTAGCGGTTGCACAAAGTAAGAAATTATATCTTGATGGTGGTGTAGGTGGAACAGGAGATACATTTTTATGGAGTAATGGTTCTAACCAAGTTGACTTACATGTAGGTGGAACAAAGGTATTACAATGGACAGCGGCTAATTTTTCAGTTGAAGCTGGTTATGCTACATTTGCTGATACTGTGACTGCCGTAAGATACAGAGTAAGTAACACTGGTAGCGATAGCACCCCAGCTTACTCCTTTAGTGCTGGTACTGATACTGGAATGTATCAAGATAGTACAAATAAGATTTCTTTTACTAATAATGGCAGTAAGTCTTTTGAACTTGATGCGAGTGGCAATGGTCTTTTTGAGCAAGACTTATCCTTAGAGAATGGTAAGAGTTTCTGGCTAGACGGATACGACAACAATCTAGAACTGAAAGCACAAAGCAGTAAGTTTTCATTTAGATATAATAATAACGTCCTCATAGAATTTGGGGACAGCGAAATCGAATCAATGAAAAAGGCCAATTTTGGTTATGGTATGAGGGTAAGTTCTCAGTCAGACAATGGGTCAGGATATGATGGAGCTTTGTATGTAACATCTCATGCTTCTGATTGGGCGATTATGGTTCAAACGTGGAGCAATACCAAGGGCATATTAGTTAATTGTGAGAATGAAACGACTCATGCTTTAGCAGTTTATAATGACGATTCTAATGAATACAAATTCATAGTGGATCAAGCGGGAACAGTTGATCTTCGTAACATAAAAATTAATGGCAGTACTGATTCTGGTAAATTTTTAAGGTCTAATGGATCAAGCGTTTCTTGGGAAACAGCGGGAGTAACTGGATTAACAAATAATTCAAACACAACATGGCTGACCGTGGACTCAAGCGAAGATTGTATCTTTAAGGGTAATATAGAGATATACCCTCACTCTAGCGGTGCGGGGCAACTAAAAATTAAAAGCAATGGTTCTCAAGAGCCAAATCTTCAATTATGGAGTGATGCTAGGGGAAGTGTTATGTATCAAATGTACTCTGATTCTAGTGCATATTTTTATACATATGTTGACGGACAGCAACAAACTCGTGCATATAAATCTGGTTCACAAGTTAATACAGAATTTAAAGGCGAGGTGATAATAAATGATTCTAGTAATAACGGTTTCTTTACCGCTCATGGGAGTAGCAAGGCTTACCAGGTTGGCAATTATCATAATAAAGCTCTGTATTATAATGATACGCATACCATAGGGTTTAACTCTGCTGGAATAGTTTTTACAGGTGGTGTAGCTGATTTTAATGGTACTGTAGATGCCGCAAATTTCAAGGTCAGTGGCGCACAAGGATCAGACGGTCAAGTTCTAACTTCAACTGGAAGTGGGGTTGCTTGGGAATCTGCATCTGCAAGTGATACCTTTACAAGTGCTATAACAGTAAATATGTCTTCTCATCCACGAGTAAGATATTCTGTAGGTGGTAGTCTAAAATTTCAAACTGGATGGGACACTTCAAATAACGAATTTGTATTAACCCCTGAAACTAGTGATTTAAACAGCACTGAAAAAGGAATAAGGATTAAATCCAGTGGTGAAATATTTGTCAAAAAAGAATTTGAAATGAATGGTGATTATTTAGCTATTCTTGATCCAAATGCAGATTCTATTAGTAGCGATGTAGGACTTGGTCGATATTTAAAATTAGCCTCACCGAATTCTAAAGTGGGTATTCTTTTTGGAGGAGCCGCTAATAACTATAACCCTTGGGAAATATACATGGATAATGGCAGTAATCTTCATTTTTATGGAGATGGTGACGTAAGGATGAATATAGCGTTCAATGGAAATGTCACAGGTTCTCATGGAAATTATCACGTTTCTTCCGATGAACGGCTTAAAAAAGATATTGTTACAATCCCAGATGCCCTAGATAAAGTTTTAGCACTTCGTGGAGTAAACTTTAAATGGAAGGACGAAGAAGTAGGAACAAATTTAATGATGGGATTAATAGCGCAAGAAACAGAGTCAGTTATCCCCGAGGTTGTTCACACTCAATCTAAAGGAGATAAGATTAAGGCAGTTGAATATCAATTCATAGTAGGAGTGCTGATAGAAGCAGTAAAAGAATTAAACGAAAAGGTAGTTGCCCTGGAAAATGCTTGATCATGTACGTTACCTGGATTAGTCCCTATATTAATTGAAGCTATAAAAGAATTGGAAAATGAAAATGGAAACATTACCATTGCTAGTAATGTGTCTCATTTGTTTTGGAATGGGGTGGGCTAGCTGTATGGTATTAAACAACAAAAAACAAAAGGAGTCGTAATGGCTAAAAGTAAGAATGGCGTAGAAGAACAAGCTGTAGCGAAAGACCAAATAGTTCCTGTTAATTTAGAAGAACAGATGAAAGCTATTGAAGGTCAAATTGCTGAGCTTCGGGGGATACACAACTACCTGAACTCGCTAAAGGAAGGCGGGTTTGAGTTAAGACCACCTGAGAGTACAGGCGCACAGGGATAATGATCCTTAGAAAGTGCAGTCAGGGTCATAATGTGCGATTATATCGTAATAGTACGCCTGGAGCCTCTCGCACTAAGAGCTATAAAGATGGAACGACAGAGACCCTGACATATCCCGCTTCTTATAATTATTTTGTTGCTGTTGATAACGCAGTAACTAAAAGAACAAACAGTTTAAAAGTTGCCGAAGAAAGCTATGACGAAGAGTGTGAGAAAAAACACGGCGACTCTCATGGTAGGCTATTGGTTGGGAAAACGTAGGAATCGTGCAAAGACAGGCTCCACAAAGACAGTCCGAGAAGATAACGATAGATACTCCATACGGAACTATCGAATCTGATTCTGGAAATCATTTTGTTGATGTAGCAACAGTTCTTGTTATAATTTTAACTTGTGCGGCATTAAAATATTTAATAGTAAAAAAGATAAGAAAATAAATGAGCGAACTTAGAGCAGGATTAATATTGAGCGTTTTATTTATTTGTTATGCTTGGTTATGTTAATTGAAGGGTTTGTGAATAATGTTAGAAGCTTATGCGGAATATGGAGCGATAGGGGTTATAGTGCTTCTGTTTGTAGGACAGATTATGTTCTTACAGAGGACTTTGATGTCAAAACTGAAAGAGACCGATGACAAGGTGATAGGTTTAATTAATAGATGGAATCGAAGTGACGAAGTAAGAGACAGAAGGCATGAAGATTTAGTAAAAGAAATGAACGATCAGTCAGACGACCTTGCTTATTTAAAAGGTCGGATTAATGGTAAATGAAAAAAGTGAAAAAAACAAGTATAGGACATGGTCGTGGCACAAAAAGAAAATATAAAAAGAACCGTGGTCAGGGCGGGAGAAAGCGATGAATAAAAAAGAAGTTGACAGCTATCGAGAGGTCGTAAAAGACACTATAAAATCAAATCAAAACCGTCTTGAAGAGTTAACATTGATGAACGCAAAACAAAGTTCAGACATGCACTATGTAAAAGAATCTCTCGATGAAGTCAAGGTATTAATTAAAGAACAAAATGGCAGAGTAAGATCACTGGAAAGCACTATGTCTGGAATTAAAGCCATAGGGGCAATGGTTTCGGTTTTCTTTTCATCTCTGTTTGGATATTTATTTACGAGGAGTTAATTATGTTAGAATGGCTAGTAGCAAAAGCAGGAGTAGAGGCAACACAATATGCGGCTGGAGGATTAGTGGCGGTTGGTCTTGCTTGGGCATTTAAGAAAATACCAAATGAAAAGATTAAAGCCAAAACTGGATTAGTAATGTATGGTGCTGGTGTAGCCTGCACACTGGGATTGGCTAAGTACAAGTTCACCAAGAAAGTATGGAACAAAACAATGGAGCCTTATTTTATTGATTTTATGGACAATGTTTTTGCTCATGGCATCAATGAGTTTATAAGAGGTCTTAGGTCGGATAACAAATGAACGAAGGACAGCTAAAAGATTTGATTGAACGAGTCCTAAATAAAATCGGTCTATACTCCCCTGAAGCGTCAGATTTAGTTTTTAAGACGTTAAAGGTGGAAAGTCTTTTACAGTATATTCGTCAGGTAAACGGAATAGCTTGCGGCTTTGGGCAATGCGAACCGTGGGTAGCTGTAGATATATGCGATAATTATTTAAAATACAGAAAAGACTTAATGAAACAAGTAGCGGATACAACAAACGTGAAACTGTCTTTTTTCACTTTACCAAAAGAGGAAGATTGGGCATGGATATTAGAAACAAACATAGCCGTCATGATTTCATTTTGTCGCCTTCACTATCGCAGAATTCCAAAGCCGCTCCCCAAACAAAACTTGGATGAGCAGTGGATTTATTATAAAAAGTATTATAACACTGAACGTGGCAAAGCAACAAATGATCACTGGATGGAAATTTTATCGTAGGAGTAAGGCATGGCAACATACGCAACTGAAAGAGAATTAAAAGATGTTTTCCCTGAAGTGGATAACTTCGACACAAAAACACCTATCTACGGATGGGTGGTACACAGTGGCGATCTTTACAGGGCGGATAATTGCGGTCTTATTACACAGCTTTTTGCCGACGGTCAGGACTTAGGAAGTGCAGAGGCAAACAGTGGAGTGGTGAACGCTGGGGGGGAGTGGTATTATGACTCCGACCTGGATTCTGTTTATTACTACAATGGTTCTACAAATCCAAATGATATGCTCATGGAGTCAGGCGAAGATTTCGCCACACTTAAAACTAGGTTTCTCGCAAATGCGTCTAAATATCTTGACGCAAAACTTGATGGTGGTTTACCAAGAGAGCAATTTAAAGATGAATCAGGGGCATACGATTATATTATTGTCAGGGCAACGGCTTTGATTGCCGCCGCCTTTCTAATTAGGTCACACGACCCTACCTCACAGGTAGCTTCGGCTCTCATGGATGAGGCTCAACAGCTCATCGAATCCCTAAATAGCGGCAAGAGCCGTTTGTCTTGGCAAACAAGTGGAGACTCTTCTAAGGGTATTGTTAGAGAGGTTTCTGTTAGCGGAGACCTTAAACTGGTTGACACAAGAGGAGCGTACACAGGGGTTTATGATAAAATCAAAGTTATTATAAATACTGCTGGTGCAATAGGTACGGCCAAGTATGATGTATATCAAGCTAACGCCGATGGCATAAAAAACAACCAGATTGTAAGTGAAGAATTAATTAATGGTCAATATCAGCCGTTAGCTGGTGGTCTACAGATAAGATTTTCTGGTTCCACCGACGCTTCTGCGGCGACAGAAAACGACGAGTGGGAGATAGAAGTATTTGGTCGGTCTGAGCACGTTGACAACAGTAGCTCGATACGATCCACTCACATGAGCCGAAGGTTTGGATAAACGGATTGCAGTATTGTAATTATGATATGCAAATTCTAGGCGGATAAATGGCAATCTCTTTTAATAATATATTTAAGGAGAAGATTCTAGACGTTATTAGGTCTTTCTTAAATACTGAGTTTGCTGGGACGTTCCCTGTTTATACAGGGGACTTCAAAGATATGGGGAATCAGTCTATTAGGCTGATGCCCATTGGAAGCAATTTGTTAGAGTTGACGCAGAATTCTGAAGTAAGGGAATATATCGTTGACATATCATATACTTTCAAGGAAAAACAAATAAAGAGGGATAGTTGGTCACACATCCTACGCCAACTGTCTCATATTGAAGCTCTTTTCCAGAATAACATTACCAACACGTTCTACAACGGACGATTGGTGTCTTGTCGTATAAACAATAAGACCCCTGAAGAAACACGAATCGAGGGTCTAAATGTTATTCGATGGGAATGGAGAGGATCATTCATGGGTAATGTAGGATAACTATGAAGAAACGCAAGTTAGGGAATAGGAAAAATGAAATATAAAGCAAAACAGTCGTACAAGGAACTTCCATATACCAAAAACATGGTCGCTTTTGGTAAGGCCTCTGCGCACGAGAGACTTATGGTTGATTTGGCGGTGGATTTCGATCCCCCAAAAGCCCTGCTTGAACATCTTGAAGAAGAAAAACAAGCTAAAAAAGCCGAACAAGCTAAAAAAGCTGATAATAAGAAAGAGGTGAAATAATGGCTATATCCGCAAATTATCAGGTAAAGAGTAATGTAAACGTCTATATAGGCACTGAAGTGACTATGGGAACTGTCTGTGTACCAGACGGAGGAGCGTGGAATCTTATGCCTGTGGTAGATTATAGTTTTACAGATAAACAGGCTTCTCTGGGCGTAGGCCCACAGAGGGCAAATTCATTTGGACAGGATGAATCGCTAGGACAACACGACAGGACAGCTCAGGTGTACGAGGTATCTCTTACGATGCACGGCACTGCCAAAACAATTGACCGTGCGTGTCTCGCCTTATTCGGCGACGATGCGCAACCGAATGATTTAACTGGTCAGTTACCATCAATAAACACATACACACACGGTGCCTCCAACGCATCACCAGTAACGATTTTGTTTGAAAATGGTGGTTCTTCTGGGAATGATCTTGAATTTAAAAGCTGTGTATGCTCAGGCCTAGAACTGGCTTATGCAATAGGAACGGACGGCGGAGCCTTATCTGCTGTCGTAACTTTTGTAACTGGATATGAACCGATAGAAGCCGCCGTTGATGCTGTTACGAGTCCAACAGACTGCTCTGGAGCGGTGTTCAACATTTTTGATTTGAGCACAAATAGTCTTAATGGCGAGGATTTAATGGTCTATGACTTTAGTTGCTCTATCCAAAGAGCGGTTAATAAGGTTGGCTACAGGGCAGATGCAAACTTTGAACCACATGGATACGCTATTGGCCCGTATGAAGTAACGGGATCGGTGTCATGTAAACGTGATTCAGAGTCTTCCGCTGTACCAGTAAACACCAGTGCTGGAATACCTTTGGTTATGACAGATGGTGCATTTGAGATAAATGCTCCGAAAGTTATGGTTGAAAGTGTATCCACTGATTTGGCTGATGAAGGCTGGAGACACTCGTTTGCCTGGAGAGCTTTTCACGCCGCAGGAACTGAGTCCGCAAACATAGTAACAATTGGAACTGCTTAATTAAATAAGGAGAGAACATGAAACAAGTGACCTTACCATCTGGCAAAAAGGCGAAAATTAGGGAAATGTCAGTTGACGATATTGATTACTGTAATGATGTACCTCAGCTCGTTTATGAAGGAGACGAGGTAAAAACGATCAAAAACCTATCTAAAGCTAGAACAGCTTGGCTTAGAAGAGGGATTGATAAGTGTGATGATAAACTCATCAAATCATTATCAGAGGAAGAAAAAACTGAGCTTTCATTGAAAGTGCAGGAATATCAGAGCATGGGGGAAGGGAACGCCTCACCTTAAGTTTTAATGTCTTAATTGACGGCAATTGTGAGGGTTGTCAGTTCCATGAGTATCCTTATACGGCAAAATCGCCTGTTATGGAAAGCGGTAAATATGTTCGGAAGGAGTTTCGCTCCGACGAAGACGTTTGGTCTGTGATTAATTCAATCGTAGAAGAGACCGAAACCACAAACATAGAACAGGGGAAATCATTTAACACAGCTATGTCTGTGACGGATCAGCTCCCCTTTTTTGCTTGTACTAACTTCTTGCTTGACAGAGAAGCTCAAAGCGATATAGCCAGGTATGTATATTGCGAGAGGTTTAAAGTCCCAGCGTATGAAGGGCATTACGGTAATCAGCCTAACAGGTGGATTCAAAAATCATTTATAATTGGTGACTTGGTAGTAAAAAGACAGAACAAGGAAAAATAGAAAATGCCAGACCTAACAAGTAAAATTTCTTTTAGCGCAGATTCAGGGAACTTAGTTGTAACCCTAAATAAGATTGCTAGTACACTAAAGATAGTCGAGAAGAACGCTGAAAAGGTTCTTGAACAGGATAAGATTGCTACCTCTTTTAGAAAAAACTTCATTGCTGGACTTGAAAAGCAAAACAAGACATTAAAAGATATTGGGATCAGCACTGCTGGTCTTACTAAAGCAAGTAGGGACTACGCAAGCCAGGTAATTGATTTAAACAGCCAACTCAGAGACTCACAGGCCGCCAATTCAGCTATAAAACAGCTAGAGGTTCAAAGATTAAAAGAGCTAGAGAAGATAAAGGCGGCTGAAAAGCGGAGATTAAGTGCGATAAAGGCACTCCAATCTGTTCTTGCTGTCTATGGGCAAACCATACAAGACACCACAATATCCACAAGAGAATTAACGCAGGCATATAGAGGACAAGCTGGCGCATTAACAAAACTAAAAGTTAAAGTAACTAAGCATGTAGAGTCTATAAAAGCCTCCAGGATAGAAGCTGAAAAAGAGGCACGAGCTCAACAGAAGAGTATACTCAAACAAAAACAGAGGGGCCGTGTATTAAAAGAATTAAACCTAGGGTTAAAGAAGCATAATAAAACCCTAAAAGATGTTAAGATAGACACTGACCTGTTGAGAAGGGCCGTTCTTGGTCATGCTGGTGCTCTGACTAAAGTTAAGGCTGAGGTAGCGACGTACACGAAGAATCTAAAGGGCCTAAATAAAGCTACTCTTTTCGGAACCAAACACCAGAGAAACTTAAATATGTCGTTCTCTGTATTTCGATCTAAGCTGTTGTTAGCCAGCTTTGCTGTTGGTCTAATCACAAGAACCGTTGGAAAGTGGGTAACGGTTGCCGCCGATGCTGAGGAAATACAAAATAAATTTAATGTTGTATTCAAGGAATCTTCTGATAGTGCGAGGGAGTTTGCGGATGACTTAGGAGTGGCAGTCGGAAGGTCTTCTATTAAAATACAGGAGATGCTAGCACTGCTTCAGGACACTTTTGTCCCAATGGGTTTTTCAAGGGATAAGGCCGCTGATCTATCAAAAGCATTAGTTCAGCTATCAATTGACGTAGGAAGCCTGCAAAACAGGTCAGACGACGAAGTATTAAGAGCTTTTCAATCAGCGATAGTTGGTAATCACGAAGCCGTAAGAGATTATGGAATCATGCTTACTGAGTCCACCCTAAAGACTCATGCATTAAAAGAAGGCATTATAGATACAGACCGTGAGCTTACTGCCCAAGAGAAAATTCTTACCCGTGTATCACTGCTATTTAAAATGTCCTCAGATGCACATAGCGATTCACAGAATACCCTAGCGTCTTATTCTAATCAAGTAAAAAGTTTTAATGGTGAGCTCTATGATCTACAGGTATTGATAGGGCAAAAATTAGAGCCAGCGGCGGCTCATGTGCTTCATGCGCTAAAGGCGATAGTAAAGATAGTGTCCAACACAGATAGATTAATAGTCTATGGTGGTGCTGTAGCTATTCTGGCTCTTTATTTCAATAGGGCCGCCCTTAGTGTAAAGAACTTGCGGAGGGCCATGACATTATTGAATGGGGCGATGACGAAAAACAAGTGGATGTTGCTGTTTATCGCCGCAGTAGAGGGCATTATATATGCCAAGCAAAAATGGTTCGACGAAACAGAAGGATTAACTGAAGCAGAGAAGAAACAGAATCAAGTAATAAAAGATCAGACCGCTAATATTAAAAGGCTAATAGAAGAAATACAAAACCAAGGCGATTCCGTTGATACTCTAAGGGAAAAAATTGCAAAGCATGAGGCGATCCTTAAGACTCAGTTAAAAATGCTTAGATTTATTGAAGAACAAAAGGCTAAGGGCTGGAAATCATCAAAGAAAAGCCAAGAGGGCTTAATTGCTTTAAAGAAAGCAGTAATACAAGCACTTAAAGATGAGCTTGCGGCGGCAGTAGCTACTCAAGAGGGTTATCAAGCAGATCAATTAGAAAAACTGGTAAAAAAATATCAGAAGATGATTGATATTCAAGAACAGAAGAAGAAGGGTGAATCAGAAGCCACTCTAGCTACAATAGAAATGATAAGGGCGGCTGATGCTCTTGGACTGTCTTTAGATAGTTTGCCTGAAGGACTGAAAGACCTTATTAAAGAGTACGTCAATTTAAAAGTAGCAACCGACGATGCGTCTGATGCTATGAAGGCGCAAGAGAAAATAAACAAAGAGCTCATCGGCATGTACGCTCAAACAAAGCAGGGGCAAATAGATACACTTTATGCTCAGAAGGAAAAGATAGAAAACGATAAAGAAAATATTTTAAGTGATACACAAAAGATTGCCGTAATAGAAAATTTAGATAGTAAGATTGCCGTATTAGAAGGAAGGGCGATAGAGATGGGCGGTGCGGTGTCGAAAGCATTGAACCAAGCCTTCGACCCTAGCCTGGGGCCAGGTGAAGCCTTAAAAGGGTTTATGCTTCAGGTTATGCAAATGATGCAACAAGCGATTCTTGCTACAGGAGCACTGAATAAGGCTCTTACATTTGCTTGGATTCCAGGTTTAGGTGGGGCTGGAGTTCTGGCCGCACTTGCAAGCCTTGAAATGGCTAAAGCCGCAATTAGAAGCATTAAGTTTGCGGAGCACGGCATGAACGAAGTAGTTACAAGCCCTACAATGATAGTCGCTGGTGAGGCTGGCCCTGAACATGTTAACATAACGCCTCTTTCTGGTGGAGAACAACAAACCAGACAAGGATCGTCAATTAATATCAACATTTCAGGCGGAGTGGTGCAGGAAGACTATATTAGAAACGAACTTATTCCAGCCCTAAACAGGGCAACTGGAACAGGCACAAAGTTAAATGCTTGACTTTGACAATAGCCTTGATGCCTCACTAAAAAACCAAGACGTATCATTTTGGGTTCTTAAATTATATTATAAGGACGAGGGCTCAAGCGATTTTACTGGGGTAAGTGATCAGCACAGAGTAAACGGGAGCGACGTATATCACGGAATTGTTTCTTCCTGGGGTGCTTTAAACCAATCTTTAGATTTTTACAAGTTCCAAGTGACTCAGGCTAACATGTCTGTTACTCTTATAAACACAGAGGGAAGTATAAGAAACATAGCGGATACAGGGAATGTTAGGTTTTCCGATTTGTCTTCGGAGGTGAACTATGCTCATCGCAAATGGGAATTGTTTCAGTGTACCAAAGGCACGGCTACGTTTGATGATTCAGACAATATGATTGGTTCTGGAGTCATAGCTGGAGACCAAAACTATGATACTGAAAAAATAACCCTCACCCTCCTAGACAACTCATCAAAATTTCATAAAAAAGTTCCCTTTCACTCTGTTGATGTAGCCACATATCCTAGAGCACCAAAAACTAATATAGGAGCACCAGTTCCTATGAGTTATGGCGACTTTGATAACGCCCTATCAGATTCTCCCGACGAAGGTTCGTACGGTGACTTCTATTATCACTTTAGGAAGGGTCATTTCCCCGCAGTGGTTGTAGATGAGGAAAATGCAGATGGGTTTAGAAAAGCATTGCCAGATTCAGACCAGCCTTATGGGTCAAGCCACAACCTAACTGTGTTAAACAGTTTAAATGCTGATGCCGTTTATCTTGGCGTAGAGGGCGAATACCTACAGTGTAACAAGACAAAGGCAAAAGTTGCTGTTGGTTCGTTGGGAAACAGCTATGGGCCAACAGAAGATGGTCACAATGTTCTTTATGTGTCTGGTCATAGTTATTTTGCATATTTGAATCTTCGTAGCATAACATCCGAGGACGTTATAACCGAAGGACATTTCTCAAATGTTTGCGACAGATCAATTGATTCTGATGGGGAATTTGATACGACAGCAGTATTTGGAGCTACATACCCTACGCAGAGAAACGCTTATTTCAGGTTTCCAGAAATGAAAGAAGTTGGGAGAATGATAAGCGATTCTAGTATGGACATATTGGTGTATAAAACAAACATTTATGTGTCACACGCTGGAGGTGCATCAGAGGAAGGGATGATGGAGGTTAAGGCCCCTGGAGGGGACGGCTCATTGGGGGGCGGTACAGAAGGTACTGGTTTTTTTAAGAGAGCGATTTCTGGCAATGATTTTGATGATGACGAACAACAGACGTTATCGTTTCAAGACCATCTTCTACGGATTGCGCATCGTAAAATAGACGGCGGAACTTCAGGGCATACCGTTTCACAGCTTGGCGTACAAGTTGAGGTTTTACCTAAAGTAATGGTTGGTAAGCCGATAGTTAAACAGGAGCTTATATATACTGGTGAGCGTAACGATCCAGGTGGTTATAAGATAGTTAACACAGAGGTTGTCTCTGGTCAAACAGGTGAAAGTTTTCAATATTTATATTATTCTGGTAAGGGAAGGGAATATGGTAGTTGGGTAGATCAAGATTCTAGAAACAATGGTTATAATAGTGGGGGTTTAATTGAAAACCCTGTATATATAATTGAGAATATATTAAGGTCTGAACTGGGCCTTTCTTCCAGCTCAATAGACTATGATTCATTTGATGAGGCTGGCAACACAACCAATGGTCATATAGCCAACGCATTTGACATTTCTACAATAAAAATAAAATTTGCCTTTAGCCACTATAAGTTTATGGATTCAAGAGAGCTAATACAGAGGATTGCGGCTCAGTGCTTTTCTTATGTTTTTATAGGTGGTGATGGGAAGTTCAAAATAAAGACACTCCGAAGAGGAGCAGGGTATACTTCAGCAGATAAAGCAATTGATTATCAAGAAATAGTATTAAACGGCGTTTCTAAAACGACGACAAGTCAAATAAAAAATGATGTTACTGTGAAATATGCTTACGACTATCTTGGAGAAACATTTACAAAAGAAGCAACGGATGCACAGGGCTTTGTTAGTGAGCTTACTGACCCAAATCACACGGGGAAGCTAAGCTATGATGGCTTTGGAATTTTAGATGACGACACCGCAGACGCTCTTGCAGAAGGGTATAGAATCTTATTTCAAGGGCAGAAACCTGTTTTAGATATAAAGTGTCTTCGTCCACATTATAATAATTTGGAATTGGGTGACGTTGTCTCGTTCGTGAACTGGGACAGTAAAATAAAAATATATGGAACGGCAATGGCGGCAGACGATTATTATCTAATTACCGATATTAGTAAATTGCCGTTTGGTTGTAATATTAAAGCAGTACAAGTAGGATAAAAGCAGGAGCATAAAATGAGTTATAACAGATCAGGTATTCCAAGAGCATACATGGACAGGGTCTCTCACGACTTGGTAACGGGGTGGAGAGTCATAGGTGATCACGATTTAGAAGACCCACAACCTACGTCTGGCTCTTTAGGCGATTTGTTTGATATGAGACCAACGAATTTTGTGACTTGGGCAACAAATTCTCATCCTATAACAATTATTATTGACACTGGTTTTAGTTCTGGTACTAATAGCGAGGCAAACTTCCTGGCTATATTGGGGCATAACCTAAACTATGCTGGTGCTAAGTTTTCGTTGGCATCATGTAGTGTTAGTGCTTTTAATTCCAGCGTAAATTCCATAACAGATGATTCTGAAACAGAAATAGTCAACGCTACACACGAGGGTGGTTATATTAAGCCAGGTTATAACGGATGGAGCTTAATAACGTGGCCTGAGCCAACTGCAAACAATCGGTTCTATAGGTTAATAATTAATCCTGTTAGTACAAATTTCTCTTATCCCGTAAAAATAGGAAACGTGTTATTGGGCGAATACATAGATTTCCCACATTCTCCAAACGCCAACCTGAAGTTTTCCGTAGATTATGAAGGTTCTAAAATATTAACATCTGCTGGAGGGCAGTCTTTTTCTTCTGCATCATACTTAGGGTCTCCACCTTGGGCGGTTACAAACCCGTGGATTCTAGCAACGTATCAATCAGAAACAGCGTCGTATGAAATATCGAGACACATGGGTAGACGTAGATGGAACATGGACTTCAGTTATATAAATGACACTGATTTATTTATGTCAAACATGCGTGGAGCGGCTGGTGATGTAATTGATGGATCAGATTTATATTCGCAATTTTACAATAAGGCTCTCGGAGAACATCAACCGTTTTTGTTTACAAATAATGGTTCTGCCGCTGGGGCGGGAGCAGAGTCGGGATTTGGATTATACAGGCTTGCTAGTGGCAATATAGAATCTACTCAAGTCACCCCAAACACATGGAACTCGTCTTTTAGTTTTGTCGAGCACTGGTAGAACAGCGGGGACAAACACCTTCTCCTTTTCCTAAAGAGGGGAAATCTTCATAATAAATTGGTATGCTTTTGGTGAAGGCTACCTTATACTGCCAACAAACACAACATACAGGACAGAGTTTTATAAACCTATCTGCGTATTTTGAATCAAGCTTGTAATCGTTGAAGTCGCAAGGCGTACTTATTCTTGCGTTTTCCACGAACCACTTTATAGACCTACCGCTTTTAGGGTTTTGTTTAAAAAACCTATTTCTTTGGCGTATTGCGTGTTCTTCGTCTGTCAAAACGGTTGATCATCCGTACCTCCGTACCCTGATTCTCTTTCTGATTTTGGGGTAAATTTTAAAGAATAGTATTGCTTTCCATCCATCGTTGTATTGTCCCAGCTAGCAACATCATATATTACACCGCCCACGTTGGCAGTTCCTGTTAGGTCAGGTCGTTTTTCATTACCCTCTTTATCGTTATTAAAGATTGAACCTGAGTTTTCTTTATGTTCGTACATTTTTACTCCTTATGTAGAGGGCGGAGAAGTAAGGAGGGTGATTCAAATGGGTATGAATCATGAAACTCCCCCGCCCGCTTTTTTTACTTTTTTTACCTCACTCAATATTTTCTCTGCCTTACCATCGGCCTCGTAGCTAGTATACCTTTTAAGTGCGCTTATAACCGTATCGTATTCCTCATGATCAAGTATGAGGGCTATCCTTCTTTCCGACATTATATTTTAATCTCAAGTATCGTTGTCTTTGGAATTAGTTTATCAAGAGATTTAGGATTATAAGCCTCAAGGCTCTTATGAATATCGTATCCTTTATTGTTAACATTTTGTAAATCCA
>VTLG01004102.1_pt1 | contig 38219 bp, 24 predicted proteins | sample 4694571 | NCBI WGS metagenome assembly VTLG01 (sample SAMN12604809, study PRJNA352737) | marine metagenome | biome: ENVO:00000447; feature: ENVO:00000209|ENVO:00000569|ENVO:01000036; material: ENVO:00002151; isolation source: viral sequences binned using virsorter ...
AGTAATGTGACCATAACCGCTAATGCTACTCAAACAGCAAATATGTCTTCAGGATTATATGTATATGATGTTGAATACACCCAATCGGATGAGGTAACAAAGGAAAGAGTAGTTGAGGGAATGATTACAATTCTTCCAGAATCTACAACTTAAATATTGCCTTCACTAAACGGATTTGATTCTGAAAAATCAATAATAGAATCTGCTTCAGTTTCAATAGTTATATTATTTGCAGTAGTATCATTAACAAATGTTTGTGTATCAGGAGTAGTACCAACTGTATAATAAGCACCACTTGTATTTCCAACTACATTTTGACTTAATGTAAAGGTTCCCCTCAAATCTGTTAGTTTCAATACTCTATCAGTAGAATTCCAAGATATTACTCTTCCTTTTGTATTGGCAGAACTTTCAGTACTACCAACAAATACATATTCGTCTTCTACATAATTTCCTGAACCTCCTGAATCAAGAGTTACTTCTATTGAATAAGCATATTTATCTTCTACTTCATCTATGTCTTCAATACCCGTATCAATTCTTTGATCATCGTATTGAAACAATTCACATGTTAAATCAAATATTGGTAATTTTCCGAATTGATAAAACATTGATTCATGTTCAACAAATCTAATTTCATAAAGTTTTTTATTTAATGGAAGAAATATTACATCACCTTCTCTTGGTCTATCATAACCAGTATCTAAATTTTCCCATCTTCTTCTCGCTACAGAAAAAATAACTTGATCTCTTATTTCTAATCCAAATCTTGAAATAAAATCACCTTCTCCCTCAAATCCATCAACAGATTTAACATACATTTCTATTAAATGTGATTGATTAAATTGTGAAATAGTATCTTCTCCATAAAGAAGATCCTCGTTCATATATTGTCTTGGAAGGTAATAGTTGTCTATGCCAAAATTTTTTATAGATTCTATAATTAAATCTTGATGTAAATTTTGTTCTGAGGCATTTTGTAAATGATTAAAATAAGAATTAGTAGGCATTATCCTGGACCAACCATAAAGTCAACTGGTAATTCGTATTTAAGAGACACTTGTTCTTCTGTTTCTCTTAATTCTGTTATTGCTTCTTCAAACATTGTTCTTCCATTTAGTGTCGTTCCTCCTGGAAGCTGAACTCCTTCATATTTTATTAAATTGGCTCCCCATTGTCTTTTAAAAAGAGCCGTAACATATTTTTTCAAAAACATATCATTATATACATCTGTAAATGTTGCAGGTTCAATTATTCTATAACACTCTGCAACAACATATTCGTCTACTTCAAGATCATCATTATCCCAATCTATATCTAAATATAATCGATTTTGATGTCTATTAAATCGTAAAGGCTTCTTTCCTACAAACATATCATTCAACAATTGTAAATGTTGCATTGACATTTTATAATTTATTATAGAAGTAGCAGTAAGATATGGCATTTCATTTAAATGAAATTGATATCTAAACGAAAATAAATCACTTGATGTTTGTGCCCCGCCAGTATCTTGTATATCAAAAATACCAGTTACTCCAATTATGGAATCACTTAATGTAATATAATGATTGTCTACATCACCAAAAGTAACTAATGATGCATCAGTATCGGCTACTGCAGTAGATCCACTTGTACTTCCTGTTATTGTTTCACCATTTGAAAAACTAGATGTTGTATCATTATTTGCAATATCATCTGTATCTTTATGACTCTTAAATGTAATAACTGTAGTATTTGAAGAAACTACTTTTGCGGTTGCATTTGATGTTCCACCAGTTATTTTCTCACCTACTGTAAAAGCGCCTGTATTTGAAGCAATTTTAACAGTTGAACCCGTAATTCGATGAATGTTATACATTCTTTCAACACCATCAAAATGATATTCCTGAAAAAATTGCAAGCCTTCATCCATTCGATCTTCCAGTTGATCATCTTCTACATTTATTTCAATAACTGGTTTTCCTAAAGTTCTAAGGCAATATTGTTTTAATTCTTCTCTTGTACTAGGTTTTGCCATTTTTATCTTATGTTCCTGGGTTTACAATTGTTCCACTTGTATCTCTCACAGCAAACATGTTTACAGCCGTATTATCTGGAGTTAAAAAAGTATCAACTTCAAGACGACTACACCAAGTTACTCCATTTGCTCTTCCAGCAAAAAACCCACCGCTTGAATTTGCAAATTCAACAACTTTTGTTCCTCCTGTGCTAGATTGCCCCTCAACATATAAGGTGGAACCAGTAGAAGATGTACTATTTGATTTAAAAACACCTAATGCAGACGAATGTGCATAAGATGATTCAACATTTATTCCTACTTTATCTGCATTTTGTATAACAGAAATTCCTGAACCACCATCTGTTTTAATTCTTAATCCTATTGATCCAGTAGCACCTGTTGTATCTTGATCTACATCAATAATTGCTCTAGCATTTGTTGAACTATTATTGTCTGTAAGATGTATTAAAGAACCATTGGCGGCATCAGAATCACCAATTCCTAATCCACGATGTATTGAAATCACATGACCAGTTGTAAATTTATCAGCATTAATCTCAAAAACATTTGCGGTTGTTTGTAATCCATTAATTGAAACACCTATTTGATCTACATCATTTGAATCTAGAAAAATTCCTGCTGTTCCATCAGATGATCCAACATTTACATGTAATTTTCCTGTTTGTGTTCCTAACGTATCTCCGCCAGCAACTTGCATATAACCACCATACTCATTTCCAAATACAACAGTATTGGCGGCACCAGTAACAATATGCAAAGAATCTGTAGCATTATCATAAAGAATACCTCCAATATCAGCATCATCGGGATCACCAAATGCAATAGCACTATTTGAAGCATTATTCGCAATAAATGTCATACCAACTGCAGTATTTCCTTCTACGACTACATCATCTGCGGCCGCTTCAACTGCAGTAGCAGTAGTAGTTCCATCTGCAAAATCCGTTCTTACATGCAATCTTCCTTTAGATGAAGTTGGAGAAATTGGTCCTACTCCATGAGTATATTCTGGAAAATTACCAATAGCTACATTAGCTACACCCACATCTGAACCAAAAATAGCTCCAGCATTAGCTACAATAGCTGATGCACTATTAACAGATATATTTGCAGAATGTGTAAGTCCTCCAACTGAAACTGCATTATTAAATGTCCCATTACCAAATGTTGCTCCAGTAAGTATGTGTGGACCCACCGCGGATATTGTAATGATTCTTGTACCACTATCATCTGTAATATTTACATTTGCATCATTAATTGTTCCACCATTAACTGTAACTTGCGAAACTGTTCCTAAATCAGAAACAGTTGCTCCTTGAAGATTAATTGTAGAAGATCCATTTGCATTTAGATTTTTACCATTTAAATTAATTTCACTTTCATTGATTTGACATCTTTCGATCTTACTATCTGGACTAGCGCCAGTTACAGTTGCTCCAGAATCCTCTACTAATGCAAATTTAGCGGCTGTTCCTAAATCAGTAACAGATGCACCAGTAAAATCTACAGTACCACCTGTAAATATTAATTTAGAACCAGTTACATTTGATCCTGTAACAATATTTGATGTTATTGTATTAATTGAAAGTCCGCCTATAGAATTTGCGGAAAGCAAGGCAGTTGTTGGATTATCATCATCATTTTCATTTAATACCGTAATAAGTTGATTTGATTTTGAACGCCATTGATCAAAGGTATTAGTTAAATCAACGGAAGTAATACTGATATCAGATATTGCCATCTTTGTCCTTACTTAACAATTCTAAAATTTTATTAATATCATGTTTAATATTATTAATTTCTGTTTTTAAAGTATTTATTTCATCTTCATTAGATTTCATCATATTTGTTTGTGATACTTTTTGTCTATGTTTTAATAAAGCCCGTTGATCAGTTGCAAGTATTGCTTTAGAAAACGTATCTCTATGATATCTAGGATTATCTGTCTTTACTATCAAGGAGACCCCTCACTATCAAGAGCAATTGCCCGTAAATTAGCTATTTTGGGAATTCCTATAAAAGTATCTTGGGATGCTCTATCTAAGGACATAACTATTTTAATTGAAAATGTTTTAAATCTTTCAAATTCTGCGCCTCCACTTGATATATAGGTAATTTTTTCATTATATGTCTTAAATTCAAATCGTTTAAAATCATTTTCATTTATAGAATAAGTAGTATTTGCAGTTTGTTGCTCCATAAGATACCAAGGTTTTTGCTCAAATGGTTCTGAATCATCTCCAGAAAGAACTTTATAATAAACATGAATATTGGTTCCTCTTGGTTTATATGCATCCATATACACTTTAATATCCATTGCATCAAAATTTTCTTCTAATGTAACTCTTCTTGAAATATATCTAGCTTCTAAATTACCACCAGAAGAAAATGATATCACATTTGATGTTGTAACATCTGCAGTATTATTAGCACCTTCACCAACAACACCAATAACAGCGGCAGTTGTCATTCGTACATTAGTAGCAGAAGAAACAGATCCTCCAGTATCCCAATTAGTAATAGAAGGAGTAGAAATATATCCTTCACCGCCATTTACTACAACAACTTGATTAATAATACCATTTGCATGAACATTAGCGGCTAGTGTTGCAGTATTTGAACCTATATCAGGAGCAGATACTACAAATACACTTGTATTACCATCGGATGCTACATTACTTGTTGAATCACCAACTTCAGCAAGATAATAACCAGTACCAGTATTAGACACAACAATATCAGAATTTGATAAACTTCCATTATTAATAACATTTTCAATACTAATAATACCCGTTCTTTGTTCATCGATTACTGGAGATATTAAACTATTTGCAGTTTCAAAATATGCATTAATTGTAAAACTATTATTTGCGGCCTGTGGATAAGTAATTTGTTTTTGTTTTTTGAAATCAACATTTTTATTTGCATTAAATCTTACATTAGTACCTTTTACTGCGGCCGCCAAATCTGTTGCATAATAATCGAAACTTGAATATGTATTTGCAAAATTAAGCGATTCTGTTACTACTTTGAACGAATCCATGGTCGTATTTGAAGTTGCGTTTCCGCTTGAAACATCAGAATTATCTAATCTAGCATGTGCATTAGATGATACAAATTCACATCTATTTAATTGAAACATTAAACCTTGATCTAGTACTTCTTGCCAATTTCCTACATTAGAGGGTTTGAAAAAACTTCCAATATAAGGTTGTTTTGTTATTTTTTTAGATGTTCCTGTATGAAAAGCACCGTACTCAAATCCATAAATTTTATATGCACTACTATTAGTTAATACACAAATCGCATATTCATCTGGAGCAAGAAAAATAGGATGATCAAATTTAAACATTGTTCTTGATCCAATATCAGAATTACTTTTATTTGAAGTATCAGAATTACCCAAAAAGCCAGCAGGAAACCCTCCGCTAGTATTTGCAACTGGTGTATTTGTATTTGCAGTAATTCTTCCAGGAGTTAATACAACTTCACTTCCTGATATAATCAATGATGTGCTTGGCATTCCATTAACCATAGGTCTTAATTGCAATGTTACAGGAGTCTTATTTCCTACTGAAAGTTCTTTTGCATTAAAAAATAAAGTTAAAGAGTCAACAAAAATTCCTGCGGGATATTGATTTTTATCAATTGAAAAAGTTTGAGCCATTGGATTCATATAATCAGTAGATTTTGATTGTCTACCATCAGAAGTTGATCTTGTAACTCTTTCTTCTTTAATATTTTCTCGTCTAGAAATAAAAGGTCTAAAAGAATTTAATCCCAATTCATTTTTGTTATCAATTACTCCTGTTGAATGAAATATTTCTTCTGCAACGGATGTTGTAGTAGCAGGAATATTATCTGGTTCATCTGTCAATCTAAAAAGATTTTGATTTCCTGTAAATGTATCTGCGGAAATATTAAAAATTCCTCCAACAACGCCTTCAGAAGAAACTGTTAACAATGTGTCTTCAACACCATAATTTGTAATTGCAGAAATAGAACCATTCGCTTTAGTAACATCTCCTTGAATTACTGATCCAACACTAAAAGCAGTTTGAGCAGACATATCTGTAAGTAAAACAGTACATGTATTCTGACTATCTCTATCACTCATATAAATTATTTTAGCAGTATTACTTGCATTTGATCCTGAACCTTGAATTGTAACTTGTTCAAAATTTCCTGCTGTTGTACGAAATACATTAGATGTACTTACATTTGACAAACCTACAATTGTGGCTTGTTTTACATTGGCTGTTACATTTTTATCACCAAAATAAGCATATACATTTTTATTCGGTTTTAATCCTTTAGCAATAAAACTTATTGTTTGTTGTCTTACTTTTGGTACTACACTTAAATTAACTGATTTGTTTCCAATAGTTTTAACAATTTTTTCTGGAACACTTCCAGAACCCAATCCAGTTAATGTTTTAGTTTGATTCGTTGTTTTTGCTTTTCTATTATTATTTCCAGAATCACCCGTATCTCTAACACCTTCTTTAACATCATTATTGATTTGAGAACCAGACCAAATATATTCCCAATCATTCCAATGAGTACCGTGTCCTTTGTTTGTTAAAATACCCGAAACCCAATTATCATATTGTCCTTCAATATTAACTTTTACTTGTGCTTGACTACTCTGATCATACCATATATCACCATACGGATCTAATTTCATTTGACCCATATAATTCTGAACAGAGAAAGGATTTATTTGAAAAGTTTGTTGAGTATTTTTACCATCATTTGATCCCGTAAGAGGCATTTCTATAAATGTATTTGATGCAAATGGTAAGGTCAATACACCAGAATTATTCACTAAAGTCGAAAAAGCAGTTCCTCCAGAAGAATTGGCATTAAAATTTAATGGATGTAAATCTGTACTAAATGATGGTCTTAAATATTTTTTATCATAATCAATAGATACAGTATAATCTTTATCAAAAACATCTCCAATATTATGTCCTGCAAATGGATCTACAAGAATACCATTTTTAAATCGATCCATATTATTAGAATCAGTAATGACTAATCCATCAGCTTCTTTTTCTAATAAACTAAGAGAAACATAATATTCAAGATTTTCAATTCTTCTTTCAAGTTTACCAACATCTCTCATTGTAAATCTTTTATTATCAACATAATTTACTTTTACATCAGTTGAATTAAAAGTATATGCTGGTACTTCAAGATTATACAATGTCATAGAATCTTCATCATCTGCAGGTAATTGTGGAAATTTATCTGCTACTCCTTCAATTACTTCAAATGTTTTATCTCTGTTTAATACAATTTTATCTTTTCTAGAAATATAATAGCTATAATCCGTATCAAATGTATAATCATAATCGGGCATTGCTTTTTCATTAAATACATTTGCTGTTGCTAAAATATCATTAGTTTGAGAATTAGTTCCATCAGATGTTTCATAACCTAATCTTTTAGGTCTAAAATCTATCATATCTCTTAATTGAACTGTTGCACCAGTAGTCGGACTTGTAAACGATGAAATATCTCCATATGCAGTATTTCCAGAACCAGACCAAATATAAGAATCAACTGTAAATGGACCATAACCAGTATGATTATAATAATCTACTATTGCTACTACTTGACCAACTGGTCTATCTTCTCCAGTCTTTAAAGTTATAGTTCCATAATCGTAATAATTATCTCTTTGCCCATTATCAAAAATAAAATTACTTGTAATATTATGAGCATTTGAAGTATTAGCTATAGCCGCTGTTATCATAGCATTTGTAACTTCAGTCGATGCATCTAAAGAAGTTATCACAGCAACTAATTTTTTAATATCTGCTATTTTTAAACTATTAGCAACACCTGGTTCTGCATTCATGGCTATTCCAAAATGAATTTGTCCAGAATCTGCTTGAATTGTATTTGATGAACCAGAAGTTGCATTAGCAACTGTAGTATTTCCTGTTACTAAAGTTTTTGTTCCAATACCACCATTTCCTCTTGTTGCTCCTGCCGCTTTATACATCATTGTAGCAACAACATGTATTGTATTACCTGTATAATCTCTTGCACCAGAAGTATCTGACTCTACATTAATTGTTAATTGATCTCCAGTAGCATTTAATGAAATATATCTACCGTCTCCTAATGAAGATCCAGAAGTATTACTAAATTCAATATATTCTCCTACACCAGAACCAGCGGAATCTCCGTTGGCATAATTATTTACAGTCCAAACTAGATAATTAGCATCTGCAACCGCGGCAGTAACATTTCCTGCTCCAGTTGCTGGATAAAACAATTCTCCTGCTTCCGAAGCAGTAATAGATGCTGAATTACCAGTTAGTGTAGTTGAAAATGCTCTTTTTAATTTATAAGATGCTTTTGATAAACTTGCGATTGTATGATTTTGATATGGAAATACTAATGATCTTTGATCATCATTATTATCAAATATGATAGTATTTCCTGTTTCAGTTAAATCATTTTTACCACTAATATCAATATTCATTGCTTTATTAATAGTGGTGGTTGTTGTTTGTACTGCAGAACGAATATCTTTCATACCGAAAGATAAAGTATAAGTAGAATCAGCTTGAGTCGGTTGTGTTAATACACTATCTAAGACTGCAGTATATGCAGATGATGGAGTTACTCCACTACTAGCACCTGTCCAAATAGTAATATCTCTAGTATCAGAAGTTTTAACTCCTAAATAAGTTGTATTAACAGTTATTGTTGCACCATATAAACAATTAACTGTAGGAAAAGAATTAGCTCCAGAAGACGCCAATTTAATTTGAGATGTATTCGAATCAGCGGCACTTACAGTACCCGTAGTTTTACTAAATCGAAAATCAAATAAATGAGCATCATATATTGCAGGAAATTTTATATGATATGTACCATTAGCATCTGCTCCTGCACCATATTCTGAAAGAACATTAGTTGATCTTCCTGCTCTAAAATCAAGTTGTCTTAATCTTGCTGTTCCTATTTTTGTATTTGCTATTGTTGCGGCTGAAGTAGTATCAATACCAATATGACTAATTCCGTGTGTATTTGAATTCCATATAATTTTTCCAGTTGAATTAGCGCCTACTGTTCCATGAAGCATAGTAGTTGATGGCCATTTAACCATATGTAAATCTAACAAATCAGCACCAGTTCCACCAGATGTTGAATTAATAGTTGCAGAATTTACTCCCAAAGAAAAAGCAGTATCAGAAATAACATCTGTTACTTTCGCATATGGTCCAAATTCAACTCCTTGTTTTTCTGCTGTAACTGATTCTGTACTTCTTGATTTATTTAAATTTACAAAAGTTGGAACTATAGTTTCGTGTTCAAATCCTTTAACATATGCTTTTCCTGGACTTAACTCTGCAGATAATTTTGTAGAGACTCCTATTTTTTGATTATTACTTCCATCACCTAAAGCCGATCCACTTGTTAATGTTAAAGATGTAGTATTACCTATTGATGTAACTTCAGCAGTTTTTGTAGTATTACCTGAAAAGAATATAGTATCACCAACATTAACATCTGCTATAAAATTTGCACCATTAGCAGTAACAGTTGTACTTGTATTTGTTGATGTTCTATCACTTGCGGTTCCTTGTATTTTATGATTAAGAATATCAAGCGAAAATGGTCTAACTGTAAAATCTCCAGAAGCATCGAATGTTCGTCTTGCTAAAGTTTTTTCTATATTTCCCATAATAGGAAATTTTACTTCTTCGATTTTTTCACCATTTTCTAATCTTAACAATTCTATAAAATCAGAATCAGCAGTTTTAGCAATTGGATCAGTTACTCCTGTTACATATACAGGTGTTCCACCTGCGGGTGTTGATGGTTTGCCTTGTATTAAATAAGAAAATGTTGTAGTAGATCCTACTGCTGAAATTGTATATTTTCCATTATATTCTGTTTCAGTAGCACCAGATACAACTATAACATCACCAATAGATAAGTTATGGTCAGTAGTTGTTGTTATACTTACTGTTCCTGATCTATTATCTTTTGTATTTACTGAAAAAGTAACACCTGATGATGCTATTGTTTTACCTTTTTCAAAATAAGTTTTTGAAGATAATGTTAACTCAATTTTATATCTATTTGCTCCTGGAGCAGAATAGTTGGGAGTTCCTATTGCATTATCTAAAAGTGTAGAATCTTCAATACTTGAAACAATAGTTTCTGTAATTGATAATCCAACTCTTGTAGAAGGATTATTATTTTCAGTATCTAAAATAAGAGATTGTGGAGAAACATGTACAAAATATCCGCCAACATAAAATAATCCCTCATTAACACTAATTACAGAACCCAATCCAGAAGCTAAAGATGTTGTTGTAGTTGCTCCTGTTAATCCATCATCTTCTCCAGCAACAGTTGCAAAATATGTTGTTCCTGTATCAATAGTATTAATTGTTTCATTATCTAAAAATTTAGTATCATCAACATAATTTATCATCAAAATATCTAAATTATCAGTTGTAAATCCTTTACTTGTTACAACTTCTGCTTTTGCTCCGGATGTTTGTCCTTGAATAATTCTACCATTAAAATTTGATGAAGTAATTGCAATATCAGAATAAGTTGGTTTTAATTTTAAAGAATTAATCTTATTATTTAAAATTAATTCTGATCCTAAAACTTTAGATCCATCTTGATAAAGGGTATCCCCTGTTTTTTCTAATTGATTTTGCAGAATAGATTGTATTTGATTTAATTCTCTCGCCTGAACAGAATATCCAGGACGATATAAAACCTTATAAAATTTATTTGCTTCATTAAAATCATCATAATAAGGTGATATATTAAAATCTTGTGTTAATTTAGGCATTTGTTAAAACTCCAATACAATCTTAAAGTCTTCTACTTGATTCTGCAATCTAGTAATTTTTTCTCTGTTTTCAATATAAAGTACATCTCCACTATAAGGTTTCATTCCTGGTTGAGTAATACCATTTGCAGAGATTGTTCCAGTTGAACTTGAATTTGCTCCAGTCACCACATTACTATCTTGAAAAGTACCTTTGACTTCATTTATTCTTAGTGTATTATTATTTAGAAAATCTACAACAACTCCATTAGCAGAACTATTCGCTAAAGATGTTCCTGTATAAACTTTTTCATCTGGCTGAAAAGATCCAGCAACACTTCCAACTGATAAAGTTGTAGCTTGATCAGATAAAGATTCTGTAAAAAATGCAAGAGTATTTGCAGTTTGTAAAGGATCTCTTAATAATCCCACCTGTCTAAAATCATTAGATGTTGTAAATTTTCCTGATTCATTTCCAGAAATACGAGAATCAACCATAATTCTATTTCCACCCAATTCCTCAATAGCATTTTTACCATGACCACCTACTGGACCAATAATAACTTCAGCATTTGCTCCTGTACCATGAGCAGAATTAGCAACAATAGATGGAGTTGCTATAGTAAATTGTGACCCCTTCTCTGTTACAGTTACTTCGGTTACCCCATGAGAAGTATTTCCTCTTGTTCTTCCTTTAAAAGTAGTACCATCTCCATTTAATGTAATTGATGGAGCTACTTCATAACCAGAAACAGTAGTTGGTGTAACAGTAAAAGCAGGACTTACAGTTATTCTTCTGAGTAAAGCATCATATTGCGTAATCGTAGTTTGTTCTCCCTGTCCTGCATTATTTACCACAAAAACGGTTGAATTTACATATAAACCATCTGTACTATTATTTGCACTTGTAGATAATTGCATTACAGTTGAATTGGTTACACTTGCAAAAAGTCCTGTATCAAATTCATATGTTGATATTGGAGTAGCAGAAATTGTTGCTCTTGCATTAGATGTTTCTCCCAAAACAACTTCACCATCAACAAATTTTGTATTTCCTGTACTGGGAGAATAAGTTAAATTATTTGCACCAGAAGTAAAAGAAACAAGTGTTCCATAATTGTTTGATGTTTGACCTATTAGTGTTTCACTAGAAATAAAATCTTGAGAATCACCAACAGCATTTTCTGGAGCGGCTGTAAATTCAACTTTAAAATCACCATTTGATGTTTTATTAATAATGTCTATTTGTCCATCAACAGCGGCATCTTCAACTGCAATCTGTCTAGCATCTACGCTTTTTTGTACAGGAATATATTCAGAAGTTGTAAATTTTAAAGTATCTTGAGATGTAATTGTATACATATATTTCCATTTATAACCATCATCAATTTCAATAACTGCAGTACCTGTACCAGTTGGTTTAATTGTTGAAGTTCCATTTGACAAATTATTTTGTACACATTTATATACATTAAAATCTTCTGTAACAACATAAAAATTATTTGCTAATTGATCTGGGTTTGTATGAGAATAAGCAGTATATGCAGTATTTGATTCCCAGTTTTTTCTTGTAATAACGTGTTTAACATCTGCAGAAGTAACTTTTTTTGCGGCAATCATTTGATCCCAATAACTATACAAAGTATTTGCCACAGCCTCATTTGGTGGTGGAGGAGAATTTTCATCATCCCATTCTTGAACTTTTCCAATAAACAAATATAAATTTGTTGCTGAAGTTTCACTAAGAGATTCAATAAATTGCTCTGCGTTATGTATTTTTAATTTTGTCGTTACAAGTTTAGCCATATCTTTATTTATATTAATAAAAAATTTTTATGTTTGTATAAATTTAGGTGTCTGATTATCAAATGTTGATAATATTTCAAATTTAAAACTACCTTCAGTTGAAGTATTTCCAACATATCCTGCATTAGCAGTACCAATTCCATCTTCAAGAAGCAATAATCCTGTAGCAGAAGAATTGATTGTCAAATTCATAAAATTATTTGAACCATCATAAGGAGTTGATAAAGTTATAGTAGTTGCATTTCTTTCTAAATCAAAATTTCTAATTGAATGTAAGATTATAGTTTGACCAACCGTTCCATCACCCAATGCTCTATTTAAAGTTAAAGTTTGATCTACTATTGATAAAATTTTTGCTTTAGAAGATGTATTAGAAGATAATGTAATAATATCATTTACCATCAAATCTTCGCCAAAAGAAGAACCTATTCCTACTAAAGAAGTATTTCCTGTATGTATTCCATTTGCAGTAGTTGTTCCTCTTACCTTTGCTTCAAGTAAATTATAAAATTGTATATCATCATTATCAACTTTAGAAGAAACTGGTTCAATATTATTCACAATAATATTATCACTATCTTCCGTAATAAAATTTCCTGGATAACCAGTAGTTTCAGATTCTAAAATTATATTAAAATCCGTGTCTGTGCTTATTGCAGTATTTCCTATTAAACAAGTAGAATTAATTACTTCAATAACTTTTGTGTCTTGTTTAGTTGATTGTATTTTAAGTCTATCATTTATTCTGAATTCTGATTGAAAATCTGTTGCAACACCAAAAATTACATTTGATTTTACATATTGAAATGTTGCGGTTGTAATTGTTTCATTATTTCGATATACACTATTTTCCAATGCAATAACTGATGAGCCATCATTCTCTAATACAATATCACCAGTATCATCAACAGAACCCCCTTCTAAAATCATATTATATGTTTCTATACTTAATGCTGAATTATTTCCAACTGTAGAATTTGCATTACTTGAAATATCAAATATTCCATTACAGGAGTGTAAAATTAATGTATTATTATTTGATGTATCTAGTTCATGTCTAAGAACAACACCTGTTACTTTTTCATTTGTCGTAGAATTTATTTGTGTTACTACGCTATTTGCAACAAAATTAGCATTAGCACTAAAATTACTAGGTACAGTTAAAGTCTCAGGATAAGAATTACCCAATCCTATAATAGTCATAACATTTGCTGATGATGTTGCTACTGTACCCGATAAATAATTTTCTAATCTCAATTCACCATAAGAAACTTCAAAAGATTGCTCATTATCAACAACAATATGATCTCCTTCGGCATACGTTGCTGTAAAATCTGTAGTATCTCCTGATATTGCAACAGAATTACCTGTTAAAGTAACAGTACCTGTTCCTAAATTTTGATTATTGTTAAATACTACGTTATGTCTTGGATCTGTTTGATCTTCCATTAAAAGATCATCACCATCTTCTTTTAATGCTAAATCACCATCCTCAAATTGTACTCTACTATCAAACCCCATATTAATTTCAGCAGGATCTGGTGTATATTCTCCAAAAAGTTTAGTTCCTACAGGATGCAATAATTTAAAAACAATTTCTTGATAATCATTAAGTTGCTTATTTGCAATCAATGAATAAGAATAATCTTGATAAAAATCACTATCAATAAGTTTTTTAGTAGAACTCAACTGTCCATTTTCATCAAGATATAAACCAGTTTCTGCTCTTATTGCACCAATTTTCGCAGTTAAATTTGCATTTTCTGCTCCAAGACCCGGTAATGATATTATAGGAGCAGAAGTAAATCCTACTCCTGGATCTTGAATTTGAATAGACTTAATCGAACCTGAACCAGCATCCCCTGAAGCGACTCCAACAATTGCGTTATTTCCTAAATCTCCTCCAGCAGAAAAAGCAACACCAGTATTTACAGTTGCAACTGCTCCCGAATTAGCACCAGTAATAACTTCATTTGAAACAAAATCTATAGTAGAAAAGGCATATTCATCATCAGTAGTATGTGCAAAAGGTAATGTAAATTTTGCAGAAACATTTTCATTATATAATATAGTTCCTGTGGCTGGGGTTGTTAAAGAACCCCCCACAGTATATGTAAAAGTGGTTGAACTTGATACTGTGATTGTCGCCTCGCCATTATAACCAGCAGGACTTGCTCCTGTTATAGCAACTATTTGTCCATCATCTAATCCATGTTTTCCATATGTGGTTGCAGTTGCAGTTGTGCTTGTTCTAGTAAGTGATGTGATACCAAAATTTAATGTCTGATAACCACCTGTTATCTCTATCCCACTTCCACCATCATACCAATCTGCTTTTGCAGTATTATTTGCATTATTAAAGTCTTCTCTCGCATCAATACCTCGTCTATATTTTATAGTATTTACTGAAGCCGAACCACCAGAAACAAATTGCATATGATATACTGATGGTTTTGTAGTTGATAAATAAGAAGAATTATTTACAATCAAATCATTTCTTTGTGCAGTCGGAATTTTTTGAGTTACATTTTCATCCAAAAATTTTATAGTCTTTATTCTTATTCTAGAAGGATCTGAAAGAGTGTCATCTGTTTTTACAGTACCAAAAAATGTTCCTATTTTATTACCACTATTAGAAGTAATTTTTTCTCCAGGATCAAAAAAATCAGTAATTGCATTTGTTGTGGCAAGTTCATCGGGATCTGGATTTAAATTTAAAATTTGAACAGAATTTTCATTAAAATCTTCAGTTGATGGTTCGTTAATTGATATTTTCGGAATAGCTTCATAACCCTGACCAGAAGCAGTTGTTTCTATAGTAGAAATATGTCCTGCATCCAATTTTGAAAAACCCAATGCATCAATTAATCTATCTTCACTATTTGCTGTCTCATCACCACTCAACTCATATGCAAGGGAATCAAGGGTAACTGCAGAAAAATTTCCTATTATATCTTCATTTTTTGAAAATGTAAAAGTATCAATTACATCTTTAATTTTTCCTAAAAATCCGGTTCCCTGTGTAGCAAAATTATTTACTGTTAATTCTTTATCTTCAAGATATCCATCTCCGCCATCAAATACAGTAAAATTAGTTAATGTACCAGATCCAATATCTGTTACTTTCGCTTTTGCTTCAACTCCCCCTCCACCAGAAAATGTAAGTTTATCATTTATTTTATAATCCGAACCTGCAGATTTAATTTCAACTTCAGATATTAATCCTTGTGCTACTCCACTACCAGATACTCCATCAACTTCATTTGAAACAATTGTTTCTCCTACAATAAATGTTCCTTCAAGATTTGTTAAAAACAATTCTGTTACATCGAAAACTCCAGCCGCAAATTGTTCAATACGATTTACAACTCCAGTTGCACTTGATTGTTGTCCCGTAATAGAATGACTTTCAAATGAAGATGCAGGATCATCTGTAATAATTCTGATAGACTTATCTTGTTGCCAATTACCAGAAGATGGTTTAAGTAAATCTACTTTTGGGGTATAAAAAGTAAGATTTTGTATATCATATAATGATTTAAATAAAAAATCATATGATGTACTTGTTCCTTTTGCTCTATAGATGTCAGATATATGTTTTATTAAAAGTGATTTATCTGCAGTTAAATTTCTTGGAAAATTTACTAAAAATTCTTCAGCAAAATGATCCATAAAAGATGTTGTAGTGCTATCAACATCTCTTGATTTTAATAATGTTCTTGATGCAAAAAGAGGATTTTTATAAAAGCTAGTTACAGTACCAAGTGTACGATTATTTGTTCCTTTTATTAATTCACCTACCTGAAAATCTGTTTTTGTTAATCCAGTTACATAAATCTTACTCGATGCTGTATTTGTATTTCTATCAACAACACCAGTTGCTCCTGAAGTTGCGCCTGTTATAATTTCTTCTTTTTCATATGCACTTTTATTTGTTCTATCACTTTCTAATATAAGATCCGAACCTGTTTCTAAAACAAAACCACCCTGTTCACTTTCTAATCTAATATGAAACTCATCTTGAACTACATCTTTAATAGTTAATTCATGTGATTCCATCCATTTATAATAAAATTTTAAAAACTCGGCAAAATTTGTTCCTTCACTTTTAATAAATTCTGGAAGTTGATTATCAATTAAATTTGATATCTTCTCTGTTAATTGAGTATTATCTGTATCTTTTAACCAAGTATATTCTGACATTTTAATAATTTACTACAGTAGTTTGAGATGTTGCGGTTTCGGATGTTGTAACTTGATCTTGTTTTGTAACTAATGAAGAATCATTCATTTTTAGATTAACATCAACTTCTTGAATTGTTATCAATTGTTCTCTCAAAGATGCAACATCTCCTAAAACGGGTATAACTGTTACACTAATTTCATTACCTTCATATGAAGCAGGATCAAAAGAATTTATTATTACTTTTCCAGTTATATAATCAATAGAACCAATATTTTCCCTAACTGTCCATTCTTTTCCTTCATTATCTGTTCTATAAACTATTAATATACTATCTTTATCTTTTATTTTACAATCTTGTCTTAAAATATTTTTTTCATCAGTTATAGCAAATATAGTAGAAGATAAAGCAGGAGCATGACCAGAATGGGGATGATAAATTGCATTATTGTATTTTAAAATATAAGATAATTTTGTATCCAATAATGGTGTAAATATTTTTTTCAATCTAATAGTACTATCATTACCCAAAATAGAAGAATCAGTTTCATCAATTTTTGTTTGTAATTTTGATAATCTAAATGATTGTTCAAATTTATAAAGGTCTTCAGAAACGTATGTATTAATAGAATTTATAATATCACTTCTTAACGTTTGTGAAGTTTTTGTTGTTTTTCTTGAATCAAAATTAACAGTTGTTGTTAATAAAACATAAATGTAATCAAGATCAACAAATTCAGGTGTTATAGATGCAACATTATATTTTTTAAGAATGTTATCTTTAATATTTGTTTTTACTGAATCTGTTAAATAAAGTCCTGATTTAGGTTTTATTCCTATAAAAACTTTTCCATACTCTGGGGGATCTGCTTCTTCTCCACCATATACAACTATTGATTCTGCTAATGGATAATCTCTCAAAATTATTCTTTTATAATCATCTTTCGTTACTGCTCGATTTTGTGTATTATAATGTCTGGGGGCATTAAATCTTATAGAATTAATAGTTTCCTCATCTGATCCACCTTCTGCTTTACTATTAGTTGAAATAGTAACAGTTGAATACCCTCCAGCAGTTGTTGCAACTGTAAAATTATTTGCACCATTTCCTAAAACACCATTGCATATATTGTAATCAATAATAACAATATTTCCAGATTTTAATTTTCTTCCTAACACACCATCTCCAAATTTTATATCTGTTTTAAAATCTGAACCCTCTTCTATAAAGAACACATTTGATGTTGAACTAACTTCAAGCAAATCAGTCGCTAAAGTATAAGGAGACAAAGTTGTAGTAAAAGAATTTTCTTTAATAGAAACTGAAACTGTTGAATGATCAACTCCTCTATTAGGAATAGTAAATCTTTGTGAAGAATCTTGTGTATTAGCAGTATATCTATATGTTAATGGATCTCCCTCAATTAATGAAACATTTGAAATAGTAACTACTGAGTTATCAGCATTTGCAGTTGTCGAATATGATTGATCAGTAACAAAAGAATAATTAATTCCTTCTATAACAGAATTAAATACTGTATTTTTTGCTATAGTAATGTTTGAAGGCGAATCATCAGGCGTTATTGATATGCTTACATTTGCTTTTGCACCTGTTCTTGATTTTGGTGTATATCCCAATAATTTAGACAAAGATATCATAGCATTTCTAGTAGTTGCAGAATCAATAAACATTTCATTTGCTATCATGTTTAAATAAAATGCATTATAGTGAGTATTATATGCTAAAATATCTAATAATTGAGCAATAACAGAACCATCTGAATTATAGTCTCTAAAAATATCTTGTTCTTTAAGAAAACTCTTAAAATTAGCTTTTATTTCATCAAAATCTAATTCTGAAACTCGTAATTTAGTAGCTTCTGCCATTTAAGTACCTCTTGTTGATTCTAAAAATGTTGTAAATGTTACCGGTTCAGATTCATTGGCAACAGAAAAAATTATTTTAATTCGATAACCCGAACCATCTCTATCACTATTAACAATCACATCTAATATTTCTGCTCTTCTTTCATAATTTTCAACTGTAGTTCTAATCTCATCTGCAATTAATTGTTCAGTAATTACATCGTTTGGTTCAAACAATAAATCCATAATGTTTGAACCTATACCAGGTTGAAAAGGTCTTTCAAATTTTTTAGTTAAAATTAAATTTTTTAATGCTTCTTTTACTGCATTAGATCCCGATTTTAAAGAAACATCTCCTGTATTAGGGTTTTGAATAAATTTTACAGTTAAATCCCTAGGTTGATGCATTAACGATAATGCATGTCTATGCGCCTCTTTAGGTGTAAGATGCCGAGGCGTATCTTCATTGGGAAAAGTATAATCTTCTTGTGTTGAATTCGTAGCCATATGTTTATTTATAAAGATTTTCTATGAAAGAGTTCCCTTACATACTCCCGATCCAGTACCAGCAATAGGACCTGATCCAGTTCCTGCAAAAGTTCCTGTAACAACAGTAGTTACTGGAGTAGTAACATCTGCGGCACTTACATAAGTGTGTATTGCAGTAGCTATTAATTCAGCAACTTTCTCTTCTGTTCCAGCCGCAGATCCAATTTTAAATGCGGCTTTTATATTTGTTTCTAATGTTTTTTTAAGTAATGGCATAATAATATTTCTCCTTATATAATTGTAAATGAATTAAAATATACTACAGTTGTATCAAGTGCTAGTCCCCCCTCATTCGTTCCGCCTACTGTGTCACCAACTCTCAAATAATATCGTGTAGCTGAAGTTAAAGCCGCTCCAAGCGTAATCATTATTTGTGTTCCATAAGTACCTGTGGCAATTATTGATCCATCTCCTATAGTAACCATTCCTGAAGAAAAACCACTAACAGACGATAATTCTATTTCTGAATCCAAAGCAAAAGTTGACAATTTAGGAACTTCATTAAAATGAATAATAATAGGAGTTCCTGCTGATATTATTGTAGACTGATTGGGCATAGATCCAGAAGATCCTGTTCCCAATATTACTTCTTGTCCATCTTCTGTAAAAACAGAAGCATTTATTGCTTTAAAATCAACCGCTGTGGTAGTATTAGCATAATTTGAAGGAGAAAATACGCTTGCCAAATTTTCATCACCTTTATTTTTTGCTGTCTGTGTTATCTTAGCATAAAGATTCATATCTTGTGTTAATTGTAAACTTGTATTTGACAATATTGCTGGTTGAAATTCAAATACAGTATCATTATTTGACCTAGTAAAATTCGTACTCAATGGTATTGTATTTTGAAAACTATCATCATAAGAAAGCAATATATTGTAAGAATCTCTTACTACTGAATCAACTGCATTAAAATTAATGCTTTCAACATTCATTGTCTGATTAAACGTAACAGTAAGATTTGATCTTTCATCAATACCAGTTTGATTTCCATCTATAGGAGACACTAAACTTGAACCATCACTAAAAAACACATTTGCTACAGGTGTGAATGGCCAGGTTTTAACTCCTGGTCCTACTATTCCTTCACTACCAGAACTACTTGCAAAAACTTCTCCCTCCGATGTTCTTCCAAAAATTCTCTCTGCACTTGAATTTGCTGATACAAATTCATTAGTTGCTCTTCTATCTCTATAAACTAATTTTCTTGTTGCTGAAGTAAAAGAAACAACATTTCCTTCTGGAGGATCAGTTATTGCAACATTATCAATTGTAAAATTGACAGTATCACTTACTTTACACACTTCACCAGGACTCAAAGGTCTAATAGATCCATCATTACCAGCTATTTCTGTATATCTAATAGTTTTTATTGCTCCCGAATCTTCAGTAAAATCTAAAACTTTACCCTTACCTTTTGATGTTAAACCCAAAAATGTAGATCCAGCAGTTACTCCTATAGTTGGTGTACCTGTATTTGCTTTAATCGTTAATGTTCTAACTCCTGATATAATTTCTCCTGCACTATAATAATTATCAGAAGATGCAGGAATAGAATTTGTGGTAAGAAGTTTTATGGAACTTACATTGTCTTGTACCATTCGATTTTCTTCTGGTGAATCATCAGTAACATCTTTTAAAATCTTTAAAGTATAAACAGTATTTCCAGATAAATTTGCCACAGGAGTAAAAGTAAATGTATCATTATCATTATCAATTGTTGATACAACTGGACTTGTAGATGTCATTTGAACAACGGTGTAAAAATCATCGGCTGACAACTGTACTGTGCCTGTAGGATCTGTATTAGATGTTGCAGTCGTTACTGAATTTATTTTCATACTTTCAGAAAATCTCATCCTCATAGGCTTGGTCTCAGGTGTATAGGTAGTAAAATTTGCGGGAGAACCTATTTCAGATAAATCAGAACTTTCTAAATGAAACATATAATTTGAGTCGTCCCAACTTGAATATGGATGATACATAGATATTTGTCTAATTTCTGGAGGATCTTCATCTTTCGAATATACTGTCTCTTGACCCGTCTGTGGATTTTTAACTTTTATTCCAGTAGTAATTCCTTCGGTCGTTGTAAACTGATAAATACAATTTGTTTTTCCTAAATCTTGAACATCTGTTTTAACTTTTATATTATAATCATGTCTTGCTTTAAGAGTTTCAGGTACAATTGCAAAAATAGAATTACCCGCACTTGCTGTTACTGAAACACAATTTTCAATTGTTTCAAATCCATCATCTGATAATTGTATTGTACTTGAAGCAGAATCTTGTCCACCAGCAAATACCGCCGATGTTCCATCTGCCGAAACTAAATTTTCTCCATCCGAAACCGTAACGGTGCTTGTATTCATAGATTGATTAAAATTTACAAATATAGCATTATATCTTTCTGAACCACTAACCTTTAATTTTGGTTTTCCAGGAGCAGGACTTTGTACATTTGAAAAATCACTACTTGCTCCCAAATCATAATGAAAAGTATTTGATGTTGGAACAAGTAATATTTTTTTTGTTCCATTATAGATGACTTGAGTAGAATCAGTAATTTGTATTTCATCATCTTTAACTAAATTATGAGGATGATTTGTAGATACAATAGCTTGATGATTTCTTCTTACAATTTGAGTAATTGTCAATTTTCTTGGAAATGCTTCCCCATCTTCGGGAAAAGTAGAAATTACTTTAGGTGCAGAAGAATGAAAAGGATGTACATTATGATCTGGAGAAGTATTTGCTTTTATATGTAATCTAATATCATTATCAGATGTTGAAATATCAATTATAGAATTATTTACAAAAGCAGAAGATATAATTTTTCCACCAAATTCTGAACTATCAACAGCAACAAATGATATAATTCCAAAAGTTTCATCTATTTTTATTATTTTTCCCGTTCTACCTGTTGCTGGTTCACCTACTGTTCCATTAACACTTGTTGCTTTAGTTGTAATTTCAACTTGTAACAACTTATCATCAATAACTACTTGACTTTTTTTAGGAACAGATAGTGCTTTCTTTCTTACAACCCACCACCATAATCCTTCCCACGTAGGAGCGCCGGCGCTATTAGTAAACTCTGATTTAGTTTTAAGGTCAGGATCTAATTTTTTCCATACAAATAAATCATTTTTATTTGCATTTCTATAATAATTCAATCTACCAGCACTACTTCCTGTACCATCTATAGGAATAGAAAATGTATCTGAAGTAATTTCTGTTACTGTATATGCTCCTATTCTAATTGAATCCCCACTTACTATATCATAAATTTGTATTTCATCATCATCTTCTAATCCATGATCTATACATGTAATCACTATAGGATTTGTAGCAGTATATGCAACATTCATTTTATATGAACTAGAATCTAATTGATATTTTAATACTGTTCCTTCTATAGATTGAATATTTAAAATAGTTGCTGTAGAAGTTGGTTGATCCAATGGTGCCGCCCTTTGACGATACAAAATAAAAGAATCGGGTTGAGGTTCAGTTATACCATCAGAATTGGGTTCATGTTCATATCTACTAGATAATGCACCAGGTTCAATCTGCATTGAAAATCCATCATAATAATCTTTTGTGGTTACAAAACTTTGTGTATTGTCAGTAACAAATCCCCTTTCAGTATTATAAGAAATTCCCGCACCACTTGTATCAAATATATTGTCGGGACTTACTCTTAAAAAATAAGTTGTATTTGAAGAAAGATTTGTTTTTGGCGTAAGTACATAAGTTTGATTATCTGATGTAGAAGGAAAAGAATTCATTTCTACAAATTCTTGAGTTGGAGTTTCAGTATGTTCATCTACTGTTAAATCTTCTGGTTTAGAAGTTAATTTTAAAGCATTTAAATTATTATCATAATCAGATGTTGATGTAGTCGCAGAAACAATATGTGTCAATCCAACAGTTCCTTTTTTATTTTGAAAATCAAAAGGCAATTCAGTATCTTTACTAAAAACTTTTATAGAAGAATTATCAATTTCTTCTGAAAATTTTATAGAAATTTTACTACTTACATCAGTAAAAATAGATTCATTCTTAAAATCATCATTAGAATAATAATCTATTCCAGAATAACCAGATGTTCCTGAATAATCATATGTTCCCGAACCACCAGCACTTCCGCTTGATGTAAAAGTTCCTGTTCTAGAAATTGAATTATTTGCCATTAAACCAACTTTCCGCTTTCTAATGTTACGGGATTTATAGAAAATCCTGTTTCAAGTACATAGTCTTCTTTCATTGATATTCCTTCATTACTTAAAACACTTTTTTTAACTAATACTTTATATTTTAAATTGGATCTTTTTAATCCAAATCTAGGTTTAAGATCCACATTAAAATATTGTGGTTCATATTTACCAGTTTTTTTATCAGCAATCGCACCTCCTACAAGACTTGTTCTTGGTTGTGAATAAAACTGATGAAAAGAACAATCAGCAGAAAAAGGATCAGTTAAACTTGCATCAAAAGTTCCTTGAAATAATACAATTGAATCATTTTTTGTTTGAACAGAAATATTATCATCATTTGTAAGTGCAATACTATTCATTTGAATTTTTGGAGTAAAATCTACAGTTTTTTCCATTTGTTTATTAATCATTTCTCTGTCAGTTTTCTTTAATCCATCAGCTTCATTTTTAAAAATAACACGTATGGTTCCATCTGAATTAATTTTTCCTAAACCTTCTATAGATTTAAAGTTTCCATTTTCATCTTGACCCTGTATATCATATACAGATGGAGATAAAGAAGTATAAATACTACTTTCTTTACTATATAAATTTGAAAGAAATCCTTTTCCAAGAGTTGCTAATCCATTAAAATTATTCATAAACGTATCAAATTTTTCCATATCAGGACCTTGAGCAAAAAACACAATAGCTCCAGAATATTTTAAATTATCAAGTTCACTTAATTCTTTTGGGGTACCATCTGGTTGTTCTCTATCTTCTGCTTTTATAGTTTTTGGTCTTAAAACTTTTCTCTTTTCTTTTTTAGGTAATCCAGTAAAAGGATCTTTTACTACAGTTTCAGTTTCAATTGTTTCTAAAGATATTTCATTTAACGTATTTGGGCTTGTTTGTACTGCTTTTAATCCTCCTAATTTTTTCTTAAAATCAGCAACTCCATCTCCACTAAATTGTGCAGTATAAATTCCAGAAGCATTTAATCCCATAGAAAAGAACGCAATTAATTGTTGTATTTGATCATTCAATCTTTGTATTGCTTTTATTTGTCTTTCCAAAAATTTTATATATTCATCTAATGATTTGGATATGTTTTCAACAAATTTTTTGAATCTTCTAGCTTGTCCTATTGCTTCTTGTATAACTTGTCCATATGCTGGAAATATATCAGAAATTCTTATATAACTCCAATTAGGAGAAACATTTTTATTTGATGATATTAAATGAAATGGTTCATTGGGAGGACCAGTTTTTGATATATCAGTATGAGGTATAAACGTTTGCCAAGAATGCACATTATTTGGTGGACTAATCAATCCTTTAATATCAATATTAAGAAAATCTGTATCATATGTTCCATCATAATTTAAAAATCCTATTTCAAAAGTAAGTTTTTTCATGGTTGGTTTAGGTAATGGACCAAGGTCTTCTTCTGAAGGTGGAAAAGTAAAAAGATTATTTGGTGTTAATAAATCTGTATTTTCTACAATTTCACCATCAATTTTAATATTAGCAATATGAAATTTTACATCTAATGACGGTACTGCATCTAACAATTTACCATAATTAGTTTGGAATTCTGTACCACCAAACCAAGTCTCATCATAAAATTCAAAGTTTTTATCAGATAAATCCATTGGTTGTAAAAATTCATGATCTATTACCATTCCCTTTTTAATACTTTTTATCATCTGCATATATGATGAAATAATTTCATTACTTCTAGGTCCAGCCAATAATGAATCAATTATTTTCATATACACGGGTGCGGTTGCACTTGAATTGAGATTATCTGTTTTAGAAGGCAAAGTACTTTGCATTGTATTTCTAATATATTGTCCAGTAGTATCATTTGGTATAATTTCTGTTATCGTAATATCACCCTCATTAATGGTTCCAAAAAATGTTCCATCTTCTCTTTCAATTGGTTTTTCTAATGTATCTGGTCTAAAAACAGGATAATATAATACATTAGGTGGATCTGTTATAATTGATCTTACAATTGGAGTAGAAGCTGAATTAAGAGGCTTATGATTTGTTCTCATAAATTCTCCTCTCATTCCCTTTACTTTAACTTTGTTTTGTAAGATCATACCATTTTTAATAATTATTGGATAATGTTTAACAACTTCTGCAGTAAAACTATGAGTGCCCAATATACCACTCTCTTGAACAATTCTATCACCTGGTCTAAACATAGGTATTATACCGCCTACTTTATATGTTCCATCTTTATATTGTTTTACTTGAAAATCACTAAGTTCATAAAAATATTCAGAGGCGTTTGCAGGAGAACGCCTAAGATTAGGACGATATTTCGTTAAAGGTTCTCCTAATGAAATTGTTTTCGTTCTTTCATCAAAAGTACCAGAATTTGCTGAATATATTTTTCTAACTAATTCATCACCAATAACAGAACCAAAATAATTAACAAATTGTTGTAAGACCTGAATTATATCATTTATTGTTGGGAGAGCAAACATTAACATAAATGCTTTATAAGGACCACTTCCAGTCGGTCTATTATTATCAGGAGTAGCACCAGACAATGATTGAATAATTTTATCTACTGTTTGTTTAGGAGTTAATTCTCTAACGAGTAGATTTTTTTGTGTAAACTCAATCGTATCAAGAAGTGTATCTTTAGACCAATCTGCGGCCTGACCACTCCAATGCTGTTCAAGGGAAGCTGGATCAACATCTTGGTGAGGACCGCTACCTCCTCTCATCGTGAATGCGGCTTTTCGTTTTGCGGCGTCACTTGGAGAATCGAGCCAAAAAGGAGTTGTTGTACCTCTCCACATTTCTGGATGAAAAAAATTACGAATTCCATTTAAACAATCATATACTGTATCTTTTGTTTGAAAAGATTCCATAGTACCCCCAGATGCAATTTCTTGTCCAGGAGTAAGTAAAGTTTCTCCATTCTTTGTTTGTACAAAAAATCCACGTTCACTAAACTTAATATCTCCAATATCAATTCCTTCCATAGCGGCAACAAGACCAAGTATTGCTTCATCTAATTTTTCAGTATTTAATTGTTGTGGATATGTTCCATGAAGCCATGGATAAACACCAACACTACCAAATCCTAAATTGTTTAATTCTTCAAGTGCTTCTATCAAAGAATCAATAGTCTCAATTAAGGCCTCAGTAAGGGGATTTTTAAAAGACTCTAAAAATATTTTTGTTGCTTGAAAAAATTGAATTAACGTATCACAAATTACTGAAAAATTATAACCAAAGGTTTGTAATCCTGATAAAAAATGATTTAATGCCTTTGCTGTATCTCCACCAAAAATTGCACCTTTTTGCGTTAAGACAACTTCATCTGTTTCAGCCATTATTTCTCGTTTCTTCTAATTGTTTTTTCGTAGCTTCTAATTCGTTTTTTAAAAATTTTAAATATTCATTATTAAAACTTAAAACCTGTTCTAAAATTTCTGGCATATTACCATTAACTATTGGTTTTTGTTCTAAAATAATTTCTTCTTCTTTTGTACTCATGCTTGAAATACCTTGTCTATTTCTGCATCAAACTGCATAATTTCACTCATATTCGATGCTGGACCACTCGGTCCAGCAGGAGTTGGATGAGTCATATTTTGTAATGCCATTGATAATTTTTTTAATAAAGTATGAATATCAGAACCCATTCCTTTTACAGTAATAAGTCCTGTGGGATCTATTTTAATATTACCTTTTTTATTTTTAAGTTCTATTTCTGTACCAGCTTCAACAGAAAAATTTGTTCCTGCTGTTTGCTCAATCTTTCCTATAGTTGCACCTACAGTAACATCACCCAATCTAGTAGTAACACCCATTCCACCAACATCTAATTCAAGTGATGATGATGCTCCTGAAGGACCACTATGTAATTTAACACCAGCGGCAGGATTTGTAGCTTCAAGAGTAATTGGTTTCATTCGACATACTTTTCTCATACCAATTCCAAATACACCTGCAACTACTTCATTTGAACTGCCTTCTACTGTTACTTCACAATCTGCACCTATATTTGTCTTAGAGTTTCCCGCAATAGCAGGATCAAAATTTGTACAATTTATTTGAAAATCTCCTGTAGTAGTAGCCCAACTTTCCGCTTCTACTTTAAATGCTTCTTGCGATTCTCCTAATTCTGGTGACATTTGTTGTAATTGAAATTTTGATCCTCCTGCATCCTTTGATGTTCCAATGACTTTAAGATTTCTTGCTTTAATTTCCATTTCACCATCTTTTAAATCAATATTAAAATCACCTTTTTTAACTTCTAAATTTACATCACCATCACCATCAAAAAGTATTTTATTAGGACCCGCACTTCTAGAATTATAAACATAATTCATTGCTCCTTTAACATGTTTTATGTCATCACCATAAATGTGAGAATGTACATCTGCATCTGCAAGAAAATAAGACTTTCCAACAACATTATCAATTCTAGAACCGTCTGGCAAAAATTCAAGAAAACTTTGAGTTCTATGTAATAATCTAATTCTTTCAGCACCAGGAGAATCATCTAATTCAAATAAATGTCCACTTTCAGTATACGTAACATGATTATAAGGATATTCAGGATTAAAACCATCTGGTGGTATACCCCAAGATTCTCCTATTGCTTTAGGAATTCCTTTATGTAAATTACCTTGAGTAGAACTTAAACTTCCTGCAATTCTATGAGCATTCAAAACAATTTGAGCATGTGGATGAACAGAAGAAGCAGGATGAGGAGTTACATTAGATTCGTATTTTCGTAAAAATTTTATTCTATTTAAACCAAGCAAAGTTGTTGATGGTAAAGACATAACTGGTATACCATTTTTATCAAATACCATTCTATTTTCATCTGGATTTCTAGAATAAAGTTGGGTTGCCATCATTGGTGCAGTATTTGCTTTTTGAGGCTCAGTATTTTGTGTATCTTTTTCTTTACGCCTATAAATATTTGCTTGAATTTTTGATTCATCTGCATTTTTTCCAAACCATAATTTACCACCCTTCATTGGAGTTTCTCCAGAGAATTCATAAGTAGACATTTCTTCAACTTGAGCATGTTCTATAATTTTTGCTGGAATACCAGAGTCAAATCTATCAATATAGAGAGGTGGATAAGGAGCATTTTTTCTCTCTTCAATTGTTCTAGGATCATTAAACCCTCTTTCAGGATTTGAAATATTTTCGGGTATTCCTCCTGAGGTTCCTAAAACTACTGGCTCTTGTGCTTCTCTTCCATCTCTAAAAAATCCAAATACATGAGTGCCTTCTACTAATCCAGTAGGAGTAGTTCCGATTCCAGATATTGCGGCCGATGTTACTGATTGAATAATATCAGCCCAAGGAAGATCCTCTGTTGGTATTAGTGTTTTATCATCTGTATGAAAACCGATACATCTTACTTTAACTCTTCCAAGAAAAAGAGGATCTTTTCTATCTTCTACAACACCATAAAACCAAACAAAACTCTCAACTCCCATAAAGTCTTTTGAATCACTAATATTCAAAATTTCTGAACTATTCACTATATCCTCCTTCCATACCGTGTTTAGGATTAAAACCTTGATCTAATCCCACTTGTGCTTCTGGATCAAATGTTTCTTCTCCCTCTACTGATTCAAAATGTTTATGAAGTCTAGTAAATAATGTATCTTTTGCTAATTCCATAACTGTCAAATAACTATCTCGTACTACAGTATGTTGAATTTTTGTTATTAAATAAAATCCAGTATAAAAAGAATGCTCTTTTTCTGGATAATAATTTGAAGGATATTTCAATTCTATTATTTCTCCAATAACTCTATTATGATCACCAGGAATAGTTATTTGTGTTATTATATTTTTCATTTGTCTTGATTGAGAATAACTTTGTATCAACCATCTTTCTACCTGTTTATCTACTGAAATAGCACCTTTATCGTTATCTGTCATAATATTTTGTAATAATTTTGTAATCATTTTTTCATTATGATTAAAATTTGTTGATACATATTTGTAAAATGATTCAGATTTATCAATTCCATAATGATTATCATTTGTTAAAGGATTTCTTCCTCCACCCACATGTCTAAAATTTGAAAATTGATTCCAATAATCATATTCATAATAAGTAGCTTTATGATTTGCTTTATATAAAGTATTAGTAAATCTTTTATCCTGTTTTTGATCTGGAGAACCATATGGTGTAGTCGATGCTTGATTTATAGAACCTATTCTTTGAGTTGTAGGATCATATGTTAATAATCTTCCAGAATACATTCCATCTATCAAATTATTTAAAACATTAAAAGTAGATTGTTGTTTATGAGAAACAACCACAAATTCTTTTTCTTCTGCAGACATATCATAGTGATCACCAGGTCTAATTACATATGTTGCTACTGGAATTTTAATTGATGATGTCGTAGGAGGACGAGATATTCTTTTTCCCTTTTCTCTTCTAAGAGCATTTTGAAGTCCAAAATCTTGTCCAGTAGATTCTAATGCTTCTATTTCTGAATCTTCAATTTCAGCCGAAGATTGAGTTACTAAAGGATGTAATAAATCAGATAATGCTTTAAAATGAAAACCAAATTTATTTTCATAAAATAAAAATTTTCCAAAATTTGCACTTACTTGATTTGCTCTCATTTCAACATTTGAAGCAACAGATTTTTTAACTACCATGTCTATTGCTTTAAATGGTCTTACTGTAGGAAACACAAAATGCATTCCATAAAAAGTTCCATCTGAATCTCCTTTTGCATCATAAACTAAGTCTTTTTTATTTTTTACAAAATTATCATTTTTCACATATTTTTCATATATGTCTTCAATAATATCAGAAGCTAACCAAGATTTATATGATTTAGATACCTTGTTTCTTAAATTTGCTATAAATTCATCTGAACAGAAATCTAATACATAAAATTTTCTTGGTCCATCTTCTATAGTGGCGGATCTTTTAACAATTGTATATTCAGCATCCCACTTTTCTCCTCCAAACAATCTATTTTTTAATTCTATGCGAACTCTTTCTTGACCAATAAAAGGTATTCTTTCATCTAATCCAGCTCCATCAAGTATTTTTATATCTCCAGTTATGACCTGACTTTCGAATAACATTTCATTAATTGTAAAACCAAGAATTACTGAATTTTCATCAGAGTTAATTGCATATCTTCTTCCTCTATAATTAATAAATTCAATTGTCCATTCTGGTTGGGTACTATATATTGATCCATCCTTACCCTTTTGAAATGGTTTTTCTTGTCCCCAATCTATCTCTGTTTCTGCCATATTTTATTCCATTAAGTAGTATAAATGCTTTTTAATTCATTTAAAATTTGATTAGAAAAAGTATTTTCTACTAAAATAATTTCTTTTTTTTCATTATTTTTCATAATTTCATAATCATAATTATAGATTATTTTTCTTTTCGCTGAATCAAGAAGATCATATGACTCTTTATCTACAACTACAGTTTGTTCTAAAATTTTAGGAGTATCCGCTGTTTTCTCAGAACCGCTTCTTATTATTTGTTCATAATGATGCACACTTGTTCTTGCAGAATCAACTGATCCATATTTTTCTTTAATAAAATTTGTTAATTCATCTCCAAATAGTGGCCAATCATACAAAGGATCAAGAATATTATTCGCTAAGAATATTAAAAAAACTAAATCACTAGAACCATAATACTGTTCTGCTATAATATCAGGTCTTTCGTGTTCTTTTATTCGATAAGGATAATATGAAGTAATATCTTTTAAAACTTTATCAACTAAATTTACTCTAGATAATATATTAGTCGCAAGTTTACCCCTAATGGGTTTAACTTTATCAATATTATAATGAAATGTACTATAATTTTTAAAAAAATCTGACATTAGTGTGTCTCCGCTTGTGATCTATCAAGAGTGAAATTTTCTTTAAATTGAAGTTGTAATCCTATTGTTGTTGGCATTCCATTTTCTTCAAAAAATCTAGGTGAATATTTTGCTTTAAGAGATACTAAAAAAGAATTTCCTATACGATATAGATATGAATTTTCTCTATCATTACTAAAAAATTGAATTCTGTAATTAGAAGGATAACTAAAAAATGCAGAATTCATTTTATTATTAACAATCATAGTGTGTTTACGTTTATGATCTGGATGTCGTGTTGGTGTATGAGTAACAATTTTTTGCTTTTTTTGAATATTTAATTGATCTAATCCTGGTAACATTCCATGTTTTAAATTTAATATAATTCTCATAATAGTTCTAGATTCTTTTGCAGTTTTAGGATTAAATTCAAAATTAAAATTATGTGTTCGTAATTTTTTTATTCCTGTAAATATAAGAGCAGTATATGGATTTCTTGCCGCTCTCATAGACAAAGATGCTATTTGTTCTCCTTTTGCATTTGATGGGGCTAAAGCACCAACAGCGGTTGCTACATTAAATCTAATTCTATTTACAAAATCTCCCTTAAAATCTTCACTATCATAATATGGCATAACTTTATCGCCTATATCTTTTCCTATATTTTTATACATATCCATTGTATTTTGTATAAATCCAGTATCTCCTTTTGCAAAATCTGAAAAATGTTCTTTTAAATCTTCAGTTATTTGAAATGCATTTTGAGATAATACATCTCCAAAAATACCCAAATTTACATCAGCATAATCAGCAGAATATTGTGTTTTCAAAGAACCAGGAGGTAAATGTAAAATATAATTTCTTCCATCTTCATAATAATCTTTTGATTCATTTCCACCAGCAATATTTTCAAAATTTGTTAAACCACTTTGTCCATTAAATGCATCACTATTTTTATCAGGTCGTTTCCATTTCAATTCTTTTATTAACATAAAATGATGTAATCCTTTAGTTGAAGCAATACCACTAGGATATTCGAATCTTTTTGTGTGTCCTATAAGTTTATCTAATCTGGATGAAGGTATTGATTCGTTTGCCATTTTATTAATTAAAATCCTCTCTATATTGTGGATAATCTTCTATAAGTCTTTCTTTAGTATAAATCTCAGTTTCTTTAACTGTTACATTTAATGTTGCAGATACAGGAGCATTTGTTTCTTTAAAAAAAGTAGGATTCTGTGTTCCCGAAGAATATTCAACTGTAAGGTCTGTTACAACTGCATTTTCGATTTTTATTATAGATTCATTTTTATTTTCATAAGATTTAGTAGTAGGATAAAATGTAATATCAACTTTATCTGGCATCTTCAAAATTCCTGTGCTTTGATTGTTCCAATTACCTCCCCTAGTTCCTCTTTGTTCTTTTATTAACTTTTTTTCAGGCAACATTGCTTTCTTAAAAGTTTCAATAATTTTTTTTATATGAAGACTTTCATGAGCCCTTTTTGGTATAAGAACGAAAGAAAAAGAATAATCTCTGAATCCTGAACTATTAAATACATTTGAAATATAGGGATTTTGAACTGTATTTAATCCTTTCGCAACTCCTGCTTTTAATCCAGGAGTGCCACTTAATACAACATCTGTTGCTATTCGTGCAAAAGAATCTTTATTGAAGGATTTTACTCCTGTTTTTGCAATAGCAGATAAACGATCTATACTTACATTTCCTCCCGCGGCTCCTACTGCAATTGCTCCAACTACATCAAATTCAACATTGTCATATTTTACATTAACTGCATCATTTATTTCTGGAAAAGGTAATGCTACACAAACAGTTGTACTTCCTGGATTTCCATTATCATCTATATTATGAAAGCGAAATAAACAAAATTTTCTTGATTCTGGTTCTGCTGTATTAGATCCTATATTTTCTGGAAACCTATGTATTTTAACACCTGTAGCTTCATTTACTACTTGTCTTAATTTAGTTGCCGCATCTATAGACATTATTCTCCTCTATGTGTTATACATAATATTTAGCATGAGTTACAAAGGAAAATATAAAATAAAAAATTTGAAAAAATATCGTGGTGACCCTACTAACGTTACTTACCGTTCTTTATGGGAAAAAAAATTCATGAATTATTGTGAAAACAATCCCGATGTTATTGAATGGTCAAGTGAAGAAATAGTTGTGCCCTACAAATCTCCTATTGATAAACGAATACATAGATATTTTCCTGATTTTTGGATCAAAATAAAAAAAGAAAATGGATTAACAGAGTGTGTTCTTATAGAAGTTAAACCAAAAAAACAACTAACACAACCCAAAAAACCCAAAAGAATCACTAGAAGATATTTATCTGAAGTATACACATTTGGTGTAAATGAAGCAAAATGGAAGGCGGCTACATCATTTTGTAGCGACAGAAAATGGAGATTTAAAATCATCACAGAAGATCATCTTTTTTAACTAAATATAATTATGGCACAACAAGATCAAACATTTTTAGATAAGCTAAAAACTGCGATAAGAAGGAATGAAGGACAACCAAGAACAACCAACGCATCACAATGGTTTCGTAGAAAAGTTGGTGCTTTAAGAGCAGAATTAAGAAGTAGATTTAGTGAAGTAGATACTGCAGATGAATTTTATAAAACTGCTAAAAAATCAGGTAAAGGAACAATAGCACCTGGTGCAATGGCATCATATTTTTATGATCCAAAAACTAAAAAGAAAATGAAGTATTATGATAGATTTCCATTAATCATGTGTGTAAAAATGTATGGAAATGGTTTTCTTGGTTTAAATTTTCATTATCTTCCACCATTACTTAGAGCAAAATTAATGGATGCTATTGATCGGTCAAAATCAGTAAATTATGAAGGACTTGCAAGAATTAAACAAATTAAACCAACAGTAAAAAGATATTTATACAAGCATATTACATCTAGAGTTGTGATTGTAGATGAAGATGAAAAAGAAATTGCATTATTTTTACCAACGGAAAGATTTAAAAAAGAAAACAAACTCGTTGTTTGGGGAGACAGTAGGAGAATGATCTAATGCCTTTAAACATAAACAATTTTAGAAATAAATTATTTACAGAACATGGTCCTGCACCAGTAAATAGATATGAAGTCTATATTCCACACAAAATGAATAATTTAACTTTTTTATGTGAACAAGCAGAACTTCCTGGTAAAACTATAATGAATATTGAAGATAAACTATATGGACCAGTAAGAAAAATTGGTTATGGTCAAATGTTCATTGATACTACAATGACATTTATATGTACAGCAGAAGGGTGGAAAGAAAAAGCATTTTTTGACAATTGGCAAAACGATATAGTTGATCCTGATTTATATGATGCTTCATATTATAATGATTATACAACTGATATTTGGTTAAGAACATTCAGAGAAGATAATCAAGGAAGTTATGGAATAAAATTTAGAGAAGCATTTCCCTTAATTGTTGGAGCAATAAATTTAGGATGGTCACAAAATAATGAATATGCTAGACTTAGTGTTACATTTGCATATCGAAAATGGGAGCAATTACCTGCGGCAACAACTGCACCAGGAACATAATTAAAAAATGGAGATATAATGAGTTTACCTAAAATTGATGCACCAATATTTACAATGAATTTGACATCAATAAAAGATCCAATAAAATATAGACCCTTTTTAGTCAAAGAAGAAAAACTTTTATTAATGGCTATGGAGGGTGGAGAACAAACAGAAATAGTAACAACTTCAAAACAAATAATTAATAATTGTATTTTATCAGAAAACGTAAATGCTGAAGAATTACCATTATTTGATTTACAGATGGCATTATTAAACATAAGAGCAAAATCTGTTGGTGAAGTTATTGAAATAATGGTAAAACATCCCGAAGAAAAAAATAGTAATGGAGAATCTTGTGATGGTTCAACGAAAATAAAAATAAAATTATCTGATATAAAAATTACTTTAAATGATAAACACACTAAAAACGTTAAATTAACAGATACAATTACAGTTGGAATGAAATATCCAACAATGGAAGTTTACAATCGGTTAGCAGATATGGAAAATGCAGAAACTTCAACTGTGGAAGGATTATTTGATGTTGTTTGTGATTGCATTGATAACATATATTCTGGTGATGAGGTATTTGATACAAGTGAATATGATAAAGAAGAAATGATTGAGTTTGTTAATAGCTTAACAAATGAACAGTTTGAAAAACTTAAAATATTTTTTGGCACAATGCCCGCTATATTACATGATATTGAATTTACGTGTTCTAAATGTGGATGTTCTGAAAAGCAAACTTTAAATGGAATTGGCGATTTTTTTTTATAGTGTGTAGTCATAATAGTTTATCAAACTATTATCAATTAACGTTTCAATTGATGCAACATCATAAATATAGTTTAACGGAAGTAGAAAATTTAATCCCTTTTGAAAGAGATATTTACGTAGAAATGTTAATTTCTCATATTCAAGAAGAAAATAAAAAAATTGAAGAAAACAATAGGAAAAAACATTAATGGCACGTAAACCCCACAATTATTCTCATTTTCAAAATCTTGTTAACGAACTTAAAAATCAGAATAAAGAAAATATTGCAACCATCGAAAAACAGATGGAAGTACAGTCCGCTTTATTATACAGTATGAGAGGACTTCTGCTAAAGGGCGTTGAAACAGAAAAAACTAAGGTAAGAAAAGATAAAGAAGACAGACTTGAGGGCGCTAAAGAGAAAAGAAAAGACTTAACTATGAAATCCAAGATGAATTTACCAAGATTCTCGGGAAAAGGTTTTATGGGAATGTTGGGAAATTTCTTATCTACTGCACTTATGGGAATTCCTGGAGGATTGAGAAGATTCATGCCTGCATCTTTAGGTATGGCATTATTGCCCAAATTAGCAAGAGGTATTGCTTTACTTGTTGCAGGCCCATCATTAGTTAAAGCATTACAAGCAGGCTTTGATCAAGACACTTTTAGTGGTGGAGTTACAGCATTTATAAATTCATTTTTTTCTCCATCAGGAGGAGCATATCAGTCACTTGCTGAAGCCGCGGCAGGAGGTGCTGGAAAAGGAGCTTTACTTGGATTTGGACTATTAGGACCAAGAGGAGCAATAATTGGTGGAGTACTTGGAGGGGCATTAACTGGATTAAATCATATTTTTGCAGAAGACAAATCAAAAGTAGATTCCAAAGGGGTAATGAATGCAGTAAAAGAACATTTGCATAAAAATTTAGTGATGTGGGTCGGAGGAGCAGGTGCTTTCTTAGGCGCAAAAACATTTATGGCTCTTGGTCCTGCAGGAATGATAGCTGGAGCAATTCTTGGAGCAGGTATTGGAATATTAGGTGCTGGTACAATAAAAGAAATGATGCAGATAGAAAAAGCTACTGGAGCAGATTGGAAAACAGCAATGACACAAGGTTTAGTGAATTGGTTTTCAAGTGATCAAATGAAAGGTATTTTAGACTTTGCTCCTGGAGGTGGCGCACTTTTTGGTGCAATGGTATTAGGTAGATTTGGTCCAGCAGGAATGATGGCTGGTTTAATACTTGGAGCTGGAGCTGGACTATTAGCAGGACCAGTCTTAGCAGAAGCATTAAGAATTGATAAAGAAGAAGGAAAAGGAATGGCAAAAGCCTATAGAAAGGCGTTAGTTAATTATTTTAAGGAGAGCCCATATGCTAAGAAAATGGTTACTGGTGGAGTTTTGGGCGGTATAGCTGGTGGATTTTTAACAGCAGGAAGTATACCAGGAATACTTGGAGGAATGATTATAGGAGCGGCATTAGGATATGCAACACAATTCATAATTGATGAACTTGATGAGTTTTTTGGTATATCTAAACGTAAAGGAGAGGTGGCCAAACAACTGAAACAGGAAGTAGATAAATACGGCCACGCCGTTAGTGGCAAAACTGTCGCCCATCAAACAACAGAAATAGCGGATACAGTTACAGAAAACTTACCACTCGGAGCCACGCCATCAAGTTGGATGGCGAGTCGGCTCTTGGGCATCATCGCAAATTGGGAGAATATTTCACGGGTAATGTTTCCAGGTAAAAATGCTCCACCAATTAATAACTCAGAATTACCCTTCAACACATTGAATAATCCGATTATGTTAAGAGCATTAAGAAATGCAAATGTAGATGTTGAACAATTGGCGAGACTGCAAAAAGAAGATTATGACAGAAGATACAACGAGTGGGAAATGAACAGACAAAGGACGAACCCGAACAGCCAAGGAACTGTTGTAAATAGTGATACATCAACAACTAACTATCACATTAATAATGGTACAAATGGAACACAGGAATATAGTGATTTGACTGGAAGCGGATTATTTGACCCCTCAAATTAGGAGGCGTGCCGCTGGAACGACACTCCAGGCCCCCTAATGAAAGTGAGTACTAAGCACCCTTAGATTAGTTATCTTCTGCTAATTTAGCAAAATAAGACATATCTTCATCATCTTCAGAGGATGTTTTATCTTCTGAAACATCTTCAGCAGTTTTAGGTTTAGTAGTAGGTCGAGAAACAGGCTCAGTAATAGGAGGAGTTTCTACTGCAAGAACAGAATCCAGTCTTGCTTTCAATTCATCATAAGACTTAAATTGATCATCACCAGTAAATTCTGTAAGAGCATACTGTGAATTCCAAATTTTTTCAAGCTCGGTTTCATCTTCTACAAGTTGTGCAGGTTTATCAAATTCACTCTTATCATAATTTTGATAACCCTCAACTTTACGAATTTTCAATTTGAAGTTCGCACCTTCCCAAAGATCAAAAGGATTTACAGGAGTTTCATCTTCAAATTCGGGATTCATCAAATCATTGACTTTATCGAAAATCTTTTTTCCAAATTTGTATAGAAAAACTT